>OGQX01003771.1_pt1 | contig 10047 bp, 10 predicted proteins | sample 1553291 | NCBI WGS metagenome assembly OGQX01 (sample SAMEA2580030, study PRJEB22360) | human gut metagenome | biome: human gut; feature: human-associated habitat; material: faeces | place: Denmark | collected 2008/2010 | reverse complement strand
GCAGGACTTCCAGCTCGGAAACTCTCTGCTTTGCTGTGGCAAGGCGTGTCCGCTGTTTCCTGACCTCTGCCGTCTGCTGGCTGGACTGTGCTTCCTGCACCACACGGACAAACTCGGCTCTGTCATGCTTGGCATGCATCTCAGATCCCGTGGCAGCTCGATGATGGATTCAGCGACATGCTGCCGATTATGCAGAGTGATATCATGCTTTCCGCCGGAAGCAAGATCTTAATAATCGATGCTAAATACTATGAGCACACTACACAGGCTCAGTAAGTTGATTATTAGTGTCATATGCCTTCCGATTATTGCCGTTGCCCCAGTCATCCGTATAGCAACAATTGCAATAATAAACTGCGGCGCATATTTGCTCGGCCCCGTGATGAGCTTCCTTCTGTTTGGCATAGTTTACACAGTCTGTATGCAGCAATGGAATCAGGCTGCGGTGTTTGTCATTTTGGAAGTTGCCTGTGGTTTCCTGCTGTATGCAACTGCTGCCATTGCTGCAACTTCCCAAAGCATTGCAGACGGCCTGCTCGGATTTATTCGGCAGTAAAAACTGACCCTCGATTACTTCATTTTCTGTAATCGAGGGTTAGCTAACATATTCAGTATGAAGCGTTAGAAGAGTACATTGGGCGAACCGCAATCCATGCAATTCATATGCAACCGTCAGGAGAATATTGTACATGCGGTGTTTTTTGTAGACTATATCTTGTGATGTTTACCCATTTAGGGGCTATTTTTATGGGTAAAACAGCGATCTAGGCAGTCATCATGCCGCCGGGATCGCTGTTTTTTTCTTTTCCAGAAATATATTTCGTAGTACTTTTGGGTAAACGTAGTACAATTGGGCTTCTGTAGTACAATTAGTTTCCTGTAGTACAATCATTTTTACGGAAATATACTACACAAAGTATTTCGATACAGACTGGTAGTACCGCCGAAAATTTAGCCTGCCATGAGAGTAAGAAATTAATCGGATGCTCCTTACCGTTGCTTTAGAATGCAGGCATTACCAAAGTAACATACACTATGTAGAAAATGGATACTACAACTGCATAAAGCCAGCCCATCTTCGTCAGGCTCTTCATATCGTAACCGCCGGCAGCCATCATCATGGGAATTCCGGGAGATGCACTGGGTGTCAAGAACGCAGTTAAGGATCCGGCGCAAATCAAGACCAACATGCCCTTAGGATTAGCACCAATGGCATTACATGTAAGCAGACATATGGGAGCAAACATATTCATCACGCTCTGATTCTGCATGAATTGGGTCAGAACAAACGGTACCAAGAAGAAAATTGCACTCAGGAACCAGACATTCGGTTGTGCTCCCAGGATCTTTGTAATGTATTCGCCAATTAGGTTAGAAGCACCCGTTTCGACCAATGCAGCAGCCATGGTATTTGCACCGACGAACATGAATCCGATATCCATTGGCATCTGTCGAATTGCCTCCGGACCGGAAAGTACGCCAAACAGCACATTCAGCATACAGCCAACAAGTACGATGACCCATGCAGGAACACCCAGCTGTGCATTGAAAATCAGGGCAAGGATAGTAAGGATAAAAATCAAACTGCCCGCCATATCCTGAACTTTGGTGAGGGGGGGTTCATCTGTAGCCTTTTGGCTGTTACCGATAATGGGGAGTATAGGCTTTTCCGGCGTGACCTTGGGAGCGTAGAAGAATGCCCACAGAAGAGTGAATAGAATAATGGGCAAGCGGCCAATTGTGAAGTCAATAGCATTGAAATGCTGTGCAAAACCGTAGGTTTCCATCAGACCGTCGAATACTGCTGCCTGGCTGATGGCAAAACCAAAGGGCAGAACAGCGCAGCATGCAAGGCAGGTGATGCAGAGTGGGAAATGCACCTTGGAACGGCTCACCTTAAACTCATCACAGATGGAATCCATGATAGGAAACGCAATGCTGTAGGCGACGGCAGGACTGGTCAGGATGCTTGTCAGGATAGCCGCAAGTACAATAATGCCGCAATAAGCTGTTTTAAAGCTTCCGCCGGTGACTTTACGGATAAAGTTTGTAATTGTTGTAACCAAGGATGTCTTGCGCAATCCAGCACCTACCACGAACATACCAACGATGATTACGGCGTTGGCGTTGCCAAAGCTGGAAAGTGCATTGGCCGGTCCAATACATTTAAACAAAATCAGCAGTGCCATTGAGGTAAGTGCCGTGACCCCCATGGGGTATTTGTTCCATGCCAACATGACGATCATATACAGAAAGATCGCAATGCAAAAAACGATTTGTAATGTCATCGGATAATCCTCCTTCTTATTTTGCTTCGCAGTTGCCTACATTTTTTCTGAAAATACTTCGCTAACTTTTTGCTGTATTATTTTCTGTGCCTTTTTCCAATCGGCCTTTTGGTTCACCATGAAGCCATGCATGCTTTCCGGGAAAAATTGCATTTGTACTGTTGTACCTGCGTCACACAAAGTCATAAACAGTCTCAGATTCTCCTCTCTCAGTTCATCTAGCCCGCCCTCAATCATCAACGTCTCAGGGAATTCACGGAAGACACTGCTTGGCGAAAGTGCAGGCGATACCTCGGCGATATTGTCATCTACATCACAGAGGTAGCAGTCTTTGTAAAATCGGTACTGCTCCTTCCGTTCATCCGGACAATCATCTGGCTTGTCATTCGGATCTGTGTGAAGGTCCAGCCAGCTATAAGCAAGCAATAGGAGAGCTGGTTTCTGAAGCTGTCTTTTCTGAATACTTCTTAGTGTGACAGCGCACGCAATATTTCCTCCAGAGCTTTGTCCGGATAAAATGTAATTCTGCCTTAAGTGGTATTGTGCTGCGTTTTGAAGCAGATGGTTAATTAAAATTTCTGTTTCGTCTATCTGATAAGGGTAGAAATACTGTGGCGCCAAATGATAATCAATAGATACAACCGCGCAATCAGAAGCGTAAGCCAATCTTCTGGCAAAAAGGATATCTCGGTCACCATGGCAGCGAATCATTCCACCTCCGTGAATATTTACGACGAATGGAAGCGGTTTCTTCTCACTGGCCGGTCTGATTATGTAAAAGTGGATGGTATCTGTTTTTCCTTCTTTTATGAAGTGATCTTCGACCGTCGTGACCTCATCCAGTTCGTGCAGTCCTGCAACCTGGAAAAAAGCGGGCGGATTGGCGCGGATATTCTCTGCTTTTTGAAGTAACTGTTTCCGATCCATAGGCAATTACCAGTCACGCACAGATCCGTCAAAGCTCATATGCGCAGAGTGATTTGCCCGGTCATGAGCCGGGAATCTCTCAGCCGCATCGTCAGCCAGTTCAATACCGATACCTGGACGGTCGGGTACGAGGATACAGCCATTTTCCAGCTGGAGCGGTTCTTTGACCATGGCATCTTCTGCACCGTTGAGCATGAAGCTGGGCAGCTCCATAATGCCGAGATTGGAAATGCAGGCGCTCAATTGCACACAAGCGGCTGTTGATACGGGGCCAAGCGGATTGTGTGGAATCACAAGTACATTGTTTGCCTCTGCCATAGCTGCGACTTTGCGCGAAGCGTTGATGCCGCCAATGGCGCATACATCTGGACGTACATACCGTGCCGCATCCCGTCTCATCAGAGTTTCAAACTCGTTGAAATAAGTAAAGCGCTCACCGGTGGCGATGGGAATAGAAATATGGGAGGCCACATACGCCATTGCATCCACATTATCCGGTACAATAGGATCTTCCAGCACCATGGGATGATACTTTTCAACAGACTGGGCAAAAAGGATTGCTTCCGGAACATTCATACAGCGGTGTACCTCAAGAATCAGATCAAAATCATCTCCAACCGCTTCACGTACCTGACGGACCTTTTCCACTGCGATCTGGACCTTGCTGTTGTAGAATTCATCGTGGCCGGTCCCGTAAACCTCATTGACCGGAAGAAATACTTTGCTGGCAGTAAAGCCCCGATCCTTCAGAACTCTAAACTCTGCGGACATCTCCTCTGCTGTCATGTTGAAGTTGCTTAGACCGCTGCAATAGGTGCGAATCTTATCCCTTGTTTTTCCACCCAGCAGCTCATAGACCGGAACGCCAAGAGCTTTGCCTTTGATGTCCCAAAGAGCAATCTCCAGAGCGCTGATTGCACTCATCAAAACGCTGCCACGGAAATACATGGCCCTGTACATGTTCTGATAATGATGCTCAATTCGGAAAGGATCCTGACCAATCAAGAATTCAGAGAACTTCTCAATGGCTCCCTTGGTAGCCTGGAGAAATCCCCAGTTGCCCGCTTCGCCAAGGCCGGTGATACCTGCGTCCGTATGGACCTTGACAAAGAGATAGTGCTTTGCCTCGATGATTTCTACGCTTGTTACCTTCATACAATCTTAGCCTCCTTTGGAATGTATTTTATAGAGTGCCGTACTGCACAAGCTGAATTGTAAAGGATTTCGTCTCCGTACTCAACCCAATAATCCCATTACTTTAGATTGATCTATTCCAATTTTCGCTTTATTATTAGAGAAATTAAGGTTAGTATATTAAAAAATCGTTGCTATACCTTGCATATTTTCAATTTATATGTTACGATATTTTAGAATTCAGAATTAGATATTATCCTAAAATTATATTTTATAAAAATAGGGGTGAATTCCATGAAAAAGGCAAGTCGGCACAACCCAATCGGCACGCTTCCCATGGACAAAGGAGTCTGTGCCCTGCTGCAGGACAAACAGGGGAATATGATCTGTGAAGCCTATATGTACCGTGTAGGCTTTTTCCGATTTAACTGGCATCCATCCCTTGAAATCATGTTTGTAATGCAGGGAAACCTCCGAATTTTTACTCAGCGCGGTACTTATTTGCTAAAAGAAGGGGATATTATTGTCCTTCAGCCAAATGAAGGACATGCTACAATGATGGAAACAGTCGACACAATAGCTGCGGTTATGCATATTTCGCAAAAATATCTGGAGGGTATAAGTTCGTCTGCACAGCATATCAGGTGCCTGTACGACAGTTCAAAAGAACGTGATATCTCTTATTTCCGTATTCGAAATGCATTTGCGTCTTTTTATCGGACAGCATCCTCTGAGACGAGCCTCGGGAGTCAAATCTACGCTGAATCCCAATTGATGATGGTTATTGGTACGTTGATGATGTATTTTGCTTCGGAGCCAACTGCTCGTATTGCGAGCGGACTGACACCGCAGCAGAGCCGGAAATTCAATAAAATTCTTATGCAAATTGACAAAAACTACCGTCAGGAATGCACATTGAAAACGCTTGCAGAGGCCGTGGATATGAGTCCATGTTATCTTTCTTCCTATTTCAAAAAGCATATGATGATGGGTTTTCACGAGTATCTGACAAGAAAACGTCTCGCGCAAGCAGTATATGAATTAAACAATTCAGACAAAACAGTGTTGGAGATTGCGGTCAACGCAGGTTTTCCAGATGCAAAAGGTCTTTACGCTGCGTTCCAACAATATTTTGGTATGACGCCAAATGACTACAGAAGGAAAATTGGCATCCACATGGATGCCAATGCAAAAAATTATGTTCCTATACGCCTCCCGTTTCAGGATCCTTTTGTGCAAAGGAAGCTGGAGGAGTATAGCAAGGAAAGGTAAGCCCCCGAAACGGTAATGCCGTGTATCAGTAATTGTTGCCTGTAAACAACGTTGCTTTCGTATTGTTGTGAATTATAATGGGAGTAAACTTGGATGAAAAATAATTACGGCAAAATGCGCAAACAGGGTTTTAACCAATGACGCTTACAAAATAAGCTACGTGGTAGAAATACGTCGGCTATGCAGGATTTGCAAACATACTTACCCCAAAAAAGTACGTCCCTCGATTGACTTTGCAGCCAGTCGAGGGGCTCAGTGCTTGATGGAATGAGGGGCAGAGTGAGACTCTATTTTTTATTAGAAACGAATAAAGTGGAAGCGCAGTTGGGTTGTACTCCAGATAGCTGATAACATATGGATGGATTCCGGCACTGACTGCCCAGTCATGCCAGGAGTCGGCATCTCCTTTCACTTCAATGTGCAGCAGACGGTTTGCCAAAGCGCGTGGCATATTGTATGCAACCGATTTGTCTGTGACGCGATTACCTGCGGCAATTACAATACAGTTTTCTGGAAGCTTGTGTTCTCCAATTGTGCGGTCAAGAGTAATCTGGTACGCAGCCGCCTGTACAGATTGCGGAGCAGCACTGATCTCATCAAGCAGAAGAATGTTGATCGTATCATCACCGGCATCCATCTGAAAGATTTGGGGCCTGAGCCAAACCGCAAGTGTTTTATCTGCATTTGCTGTCGGGATACCGCGAAGGTCTACGGGATTAAACAGCAGTAGACGGACATCGGTGATATGAACTTTTTTCCCTGTCTTGGCTTTGATATTATCCGCTATCTCACGAACACCCTGGGATTTACCGATACCCGGAGGACCCCACAGCATGACGGACGGGAAACTTCGGAGCGGAGTATTATTTTTGATGAGTTTTATATATGCCCGGGAGAGAAAAAACAGTCTTTGTATTTTGCCGATAACAAGAATATCACCACCGAGGTGATCGGTGCAATTTGTGCCGCGGCCGGGGCTATGCAGATCCTCTTACTCGATTATACATCAAAACGGTTATAGGTCTCGTAGCAATCCAGGCAGAGCTTTTTTTCACCGGCCAGCCGGATCCAATTGGCCCCGGTGCTTTCGCCGCAGCAGTCGCAGACATAGGAATCAAAGATCCGCGCTTTTTCCGGAAGATGGATCTTTGCCTCCGTTACCTGGAACATATCCTCTGGCGCGCAGCTTTGGTAATAGGCGAAGGATTCCTGGCGGGTCATGCCCTCCGGCTTCGGCTTCAGGACCAGGCGAAGAGACTTTCCGCTCTTTCGGTCAAAAAACGTAAAGGCCTGTTTGCCGCGCATATGGAACAGCAGGTTTCCTTTGCCGATGCTGCATCCCAGGATGACCTGGATCGCGTCCACACCGCAGGCGTCATTTTCGCTGATGCATACGACCTCCTCATCCGCCGACAGGCATCCCGCGTTTCCACCGCCGCCCAGGCCCAGACCCAAAAGCGCAATGGCATACAGCGATGCCTTGTAGCCGATGGTCAGACCGCCGCATTCATGACCATGAAACTCCACACATTTTTTCCACAATGCTTTATTCTCGTCCATACAGATATATCCTTTCTTTTCAGGCAATTTATTGCCGCACCAAAACCATCTTTTGGTTTTCAACTTCTACTACGTGGCCGTCAATTTGATATACGTCCTGCAATGCCTTGGGGCTCAGAACGGTGTAGTCGCCGTTGGCGTACACCTGGCCCTGACGCAGCAGCAGGAATCTGTCACAGAACCGAAGGGCCAGATTCAGGTCGTGAATGACCACGATGGCGGTCAGGCCGTCGTGATGGCAAAGCTCCTGCACAATTTGCAGCACCTGATACTGGTTGTGAATGTCCAGACTGCTGGTTGGCTCATCCAGCAGCAGCAGCTTCGGCTGCTGAGCCAGCGCTCTTGCCAGCATGACCTTCTGCCGTTCGCCGCCGGAGAGCTGATTTAGGAACCGTCCCCGCAGGGGATCCAGGTTCAGCCGGTCCATGGCGCTATGGACGATCTGATGGTCTTTCTCCGTAAAGCCGAATTTCATATAAGGCCGTCTTCCCAGCATGACCACGTCGTGGACCGTCATCTGCGTATTCGGAACCGTCTGGGCCATGAAGGCCATGCGCCGGGAGACCTGGTGGTTGCTCATTTGCAGGATATTCTCCCCATCCAGAAGCACTTGGCCGGAATCTGCCCGCAGGATCTTATTCAGGCACTTGAGCAGCGTACTTTTCCCCACGCCGTTATTCCCCAGGATCGCCAGGAACTGCCCTTGCTCCAGGGCAAAGCTCACGTCCTTCAGAACGTCCTTGCCGCCGTGGTAATGGTAGGAGATATGGTTTACTTCTATCATTTCCGCGTGCCCCCCTTGAACAGGAGATACAGGAACAGGGGCCCGCCCAAAAACGAGGTAATGGCGCCGATGGGCAGAATGATGGGCATGATTGCCACCCGGGCAAAGAGGTCTCCCAGCAGAAGCAGGACCGCGCCGGCAAGAACGGAGCCGGGAATGAGGTATACGTGGTTGTTGCCCACCACCATCCGGACAATATGGGGAGCCACCAGCCCGATGAAGTTGATAAGCCCCACCCGGGATACGATGATAGAGCAGGTCAGGCAGCACAGGACCATGTTCGTCAGAGTCAGCCTCTGCACATGGATGCCCAGGCTTACGGCGGTTTCCTCGCCGCTGAGCAGGGCGTTGTAATCCCAGCGATGGCTGATGCAATACAGAAGCAGAACCAGGACCATGCCGGACATGACCCGCAGGTCACTCCAGCCGGTGCTGCCCAGGTCTCCGAAGGTCCAGAATACCAGGCTTGCAAGCTGGATCTCGTTGGCAAAATACTGGATCAGTGTGGTTGCGCCGCCCAGCATGGAGCTGATTGCCACACCGGCCAGCACGATCCCCTCCGCGGAGACCTGCTTCAGCCGGGACAGGCCCAGGATCACAACCGCCACGGCAATGGAGCCAAGGAAGGACCACAGGGAAATGCCAATGCCGCCGGTCAGATTCAGGGTAACGATGGCAAAGGCCGCGCCAAAGGTGGCACCCTGAGATACGCCCAAGGTGGAGGCGGATGCCAGGGGATTGTGAAGAATGGCCTGCAAAATACACCCCGACAGCCCAAGCCCCGCGCCTGCCACAATGGCGGTGCAGATCCGCGGCATCCGGTTGTTCCGAATGACCAGATTGATCTTTTTATCCGCGGATTTCCCGAAAATTCCCTTGATCAGCTCCGTTACCGGTGTGCTATAGGACCCGGCACGGAGGGAAAGCAGGACGGACACCAGAAGCAGCAGCGTCAGGAGCAGCAGAAACAGAATGCTCCGGGCCTGATTTTTGCGATAGTCCGTCAGCTCGTGCTTACGCACCAATGGTAATCTGGCAGAACGCATAGCCGGCTTCCTCCAGATCGTGATAGGGATTGCTGCCCAGCAGCTTGGTGAATATCTCGCCAGCCTTTTCTACGGGATCAATATCCTGAAACTGCTGGGGATACATGACGCAGGCGGCGTAGTACGCGTCTGCCAGGGCGGTTTCCAGATTGGAGGCGGAGGAGCGGAAGGAGATCTGAGAATAGACCTTTCCCTCCTGAACAGCGGTCAAGGCCTTATAAAATTCGGGGTGGGCCCCATAGTCCTCGTTGATCAGGTTCATTCCGTTAAAATCCAGGAAAATAATTTCGGGATCCCAGGAGAGGACCTGCTCGACATCGATGTTAAAGGCTCCGGTCTGGCCGGTGGTATTGGCGAGATTTTTTGCGTGGATCAGCTCAAAGGGGCCGTAGTAGGCCTCTGTGCCCTCAAAGCCGTGATGGCCCTTAAAGGAAACGCCACCCACATAGCAGGTGGGCTTTGCGTCTTCGGCAATGGAAGCGGTCCGGTCATCCAGATCCTTCTGAATGGACTTCAGGTAGGCAGTCAGGTCCTCGGCGCGGTCCTCCAGCTGGTAGAGCTCTCCCAGAATGCGGATGGTAACGTAGGCTTTCTCATCCAGGGTGGTGTCGCTTCCGGGAACAACGACAACGGGGATGCCTGTTTTCTGGCTCAGCTCGTCGGGATCCTGGCTGGCGTAGCTGCTCATAACGATCACCTGAGGATCCACGTTTATGATCTCCTCTACAAAGGGCTCCCCGTTTGTTCCGGTAACGGGCAGATTCTGGAACAGATCAAAATTCACGTAATTGTACAGTCGGCTCATGCCGGGCTTTGTTTCGTAATCCTCTACGCCAACGACCCGGTCGGCACCGCCTACATAGCAGGTATAGCGCAGAGCACCGACACCAACGCACACAATGCGTTCCACGGAATAGGGGATCTCCACATTCCGGTCCATACTATCCGTGATCACGCGTCTTTCCGGCGCGGTTTCCTGGGAGACGGCATTGGCAGCAGTGGTTTCCTCCGCCTGAGAAGCTGCCGGTGCTGCTTC
>OGQX01003767.1_pt1 | contig 10056 bp, 8 predicted proteins | sample 1553291 | NCBI WGS metagenome assembly OGQX01 (sample SAMEA2580030, study PRJEB22360) | human gut metagenome | biome: human gut; feature: human-associated habitat; material: faeces | place: Denmark | collected 2008/2010 | reverse complement strand
TAATCCAATCAATGGATTTAAAAGAATTTTTTCAAAAGATTCTATTTTTGAACTGGTCAAATCTATTCTTAAAATTTTTGTTATCGTCTATGTGGCATATACCTCGATCAGAGGTCATGCACAGGACATTTTTATCCTATATGAGATCCCACTGATGCAGGCGATCATGCTTTGCGGAACGGTGATCATCAATGCTGGTCTGAAAATCAGTCTCGTCTATTTAGTGATCGGTCTGGCAGATTTTATTTATCAGAAGTATCGTTTTAATGAAGATATGAAGATGACCAAACAGGAAGTGAAGGACGAGTTTAAAAATACAGAGGGTAATCCGGAAATCAAAGGCAGACAGAGACAGCGTATGCGTGAGGCTTCCAGAAGACGTATGATGCAGGATGTTCCAAAAGCGGACGTTGTCATCACGAACCCGACTCACTTTGCAGTTGCGATCAAGTATGATGCTGAGACATCAAAGGCACCGGTTGTTCTTGCAAAGGGAGAAGATTATCTGGCACAGAAAATCAAAGAGGCTGCCAGAGAACATCATATTGAGATTGTGGAAAACAAACCACTTGCGCGGATGCTGTATGCAAACGTGGATATCGGACAGGAAATTCCACCGGAACTGTATCAGGCAGTTGCCGAGATCCTCGCAATGGTTTACAATATGAGAGAAAAATAATTTGAGAGTGACTAAGGAGGAAAAGGCATGAAAAAAGCGGACATTGGCGTAGCGTTATATTTACTTGCGGCCGTTATTTTTTTCATTGTTCCAATCAGTTCCACCTTGTTGGATGTGATGATCGCGATCAATATTTCTATCGCGTTAATTATACTGTTTAATACATTATTCGTGAAGGAAGTACTGGATATGTCTTTCTTCCCGACTCTTTTACTGTTCACGACTATTTTTAGAATTTCACTGAACGTGTCGTCTACCAGACTGATCCTTTCAACAGGAGCACCTGGTAATGTTGTCACAACGTTTGGCCAGTTCGTAGGTGGCGGTGATCTTGTCATTGGTGCAATCATATTCATTGTACTCATTATTATCCAGTTTGTAGTTATTAATAAAGGTTCTGAGCGAGTTGCAGAGGTAACAGCACGTTTCACACTGGATGCAATGCCGGGTAAACAGATGGCGATCGACGCTGACTTAAACACCGGAGCGATCACAGAGAAGGAAGCAAGGGAGCGCAGAAATAAGATTCAGGAAGAATCCGCTTTCTTTGGTTCCATGGATGGTGCTACAAAGTATGTTAAGGGAGATGCAGCGGCAGGTCTTATCATTACATTTATCAACCTGATCGGTGGTACGGTCATGGGCGTGATGAGTCAGGGATTAAGCTTTGCAGAAGCGATCCAGCAATATGGTATCCTCACCATCGGTGACGGACTTTGTTCCCAGATCCCATCGCTTCTGATTTCTCTGTCAACCGGTATTCTGGTAACGAAAGCTTCCAAGGAAGCAGATTTTGGAACTGTTCTGGTAAGCCAGCTTTTTGGCATTCCGAAGGTGCTTTATCTGGTTGGTGCAACGCTTGCATTTTTGGGAATCACGACACCTTTGACATGGTATCTCTTTGTCGGTCTTGGTCTTGTGTTCATCATTTCCGGACGTATGATGGATAAACAGATCCGTGTGGAGAGCATTGAGGAGGAAGTGAGTGAGGCAGAGACGGAGGCAGAGGAGATACGCAAACCGGAAAATGTTGTTTCACTGCTTCAGGTAGATCCGATCGAACTGGAGTTTGGATATGGTATTATTCCATTGGCAGATGTCAATCAGGGTGGCGACCTTCTTGACCGTGTTGTCATGATCCGTAGACAGATCGCCTTGGAACTTGGTACGGTTGTGCCGATCATCCGTCTGCGTGATAATATCCAGCTGAATCCGAACCAGTATATTATTAAGATCAAGGGTATCCAGGTGACAGAGGGAGAGATCCTTTTTGACCATTATATGGCGATGAATCCAGGGTATGTAGAGGAAGAGATCACTGGTATTCCGACCTTTGAGCCATCCTTCCATCTGCCTGCGATCTGGATCACAGAGAGCCAGAGGGAGAGAGCGGAAAGCCTTGGATATACCGTTGTCGATCCGCCATCCATTATTGCTACACACCTGACAGAGGTGATCCGGAACCATATTGCGGAGCTTTTGACAAGGCAGGATGTACAGAATCTGGTCAACAATCTGAAAGAGAGCAATCCGGTTCTTGTGGACGAACTCATACCAAAATTGCTTGGTCTTGGTGAAGTACAGAAAGTATTACAGAATTTATTGAGCGAGGGAATTTCCATCCGAGATCTTTTGACTATTTTTGAAACACTTGCAGATCATGCCGCTGTGACAAGAGACACGGATGTCCTGACAGAATATGTCCGCCAGAGTCTGAAGAGGGCGATCTCAAATAAATTCTTCCCGGCAAACGAGACAACCAGTGTAATCACTTTAGATCCGAAGATCGAGCAGGAGATTATGTCGTCAGTCAAACAGACAGAGCAGGGAGCGTATTTAACCTTAGACCCTGAACGCACCAAGGCCATTATGGCATCTTTGGAGCAGGAGGCTGCAAAGCTTGAAAATATGGGAAAAACTCCGATCGTTATCACTTCACCGATTGTCCGTATGTATTTTAAGAAACTGACAGAAGATTATTTCAAAGATCTGATCGTTGTTTCATACAATGAAGTGGAATCGAATATTGAATTACAATCAGTAGGGATGGTGACAGCATAAATGACAATAAAAAAATTCCAGGGAAAAACACAGGAAGAGGCAACAGAGAAGGCAAGACAGGAGCTTGGAGCCGGAGCTGTTGTGATGAATGTAAAAGAAATCAAACCAAAGGGGCTTTTTAATTTTTTTAAGGGCTCTACCTTTGAAGTCACTGCAGCGATCGAGGAAAAGGAGCAGTTTTTAAATGCTGTCCAGATGGCAGCAATGCAGCAGAAAAAGATTGAAAATATTAATCTTGCCGCAGATGAGAAGATCAGTATTCCGCTTCCGGCAGAAAAAACTGTTGAGCCAGCGCCTTCCTATCAGCGTCCGGTAACACCAGAAAAAGAAGTTGTGGTGAATAAGAGCGAAAGTGATATTGAAAAGAAATTGGAAAACCTTTCCAATATTTTGGAAAAAAAGCTCAGTGAAGATGGAGCAAGGGAGGCAGAAATGCCGGTGACTCCTAAGGCATCTCCAAAAAATCTTGAAAATTTCAAGTTTATGAAGATGCTCTACCGTACCATGCTGAACAATGATGTAAATGAAAAGTATGTCAATCAGATTCTCGATGAAGCTGAGAAGGTTACAAACAGCGGAAGCAATGTTGATATTATTCTTTCCAATGTTTACCAGAAGATGATCTTAAAACTTGGAGAGCCAAATTGCATTGACTTGTCAGGAAAGAAGCCGCATGTTATATTTTTTGTAGGACCTACAGGAGTAGGCAAAACAACCACGATCGCCAAGATTGCAGCAAAGTACAAGGTGGAGCATGACAAAAAGGTTGCTATGCTGACAGCAGATACTTACCGGATCGCAGCGGCAGAACAGTTAAAGATTTACGCCAATATTTTAGATGCACCGGTGAAGATCATTTACTCTGCGGAAGAACTCAATCAGTCTTTGGAGACACTGGCTGAATACGACCTTGTATTTGTGGATACTGCAGGTTTTTCCCATAAGAATGAGGAACAGCGTGAAGATATTAAGAAACTGGTCAATGGTCTTGACCTAAAATATGAAAAGGAAGTTTACCTTGTTTTAAGTGCTACAACGAAGTATAAGGATCTTATGGAGATTGTTGACATTTATAGGGAAATTGCAGAATATAAGATTATTTTTACAAAATTAGATGAAACCACTTCATTTGGCAATATATTAAATATCCGCTTATATTCAGGGGCAGATCTGTCTTATATGACAAATGGACAGAGCGTTCCGGATGATCTGGAAGTATTTAATACCCAGATGGTGGTAAAACAACTGCTTGGAGGAAAGTAACAGATGGATCAGGCAGAAGAACTGCGCAATGTGATCAAAAAACAGAATCAGAGAACAAAGAAGCCCGCCAGGATCATCACTGTCACAAGTGGAAAGGGCGGTGTGGGAAAATCCAACATTGCCGTAAATCTTGCAGTCCAGTTTCAGCGGATGGGGTTGAAAACGATCATTTTTGATGCAGATATCGGACTTGCAAACGTGGAAGTGATGTTTGGAACAATTCCCCAGTATAGCCTGAACGATCTGATCTATCATGACAAAGAAATCGAGGACATCATTACGGATGGACCGGAGGGGGTTGGCTTTATTTCCGGCGGCTCCGGTATTATGGGACTGAGTAATCTGACACTGGATCAGATCAGTTATCTGGTAAAGTCAGTGGAAAAGCTTTCTGTGATCGCAGATATTGTGATCGTTGATACAGGCGCAGGAATTTCAGACAGTGTCATGGAGTTTGTGGCGTCAAGTCCTGAGATTTTACTGGTGACTACACCGGAACCAAGCTCACTTACGGATGCATATTCGCTATTGAAGATGCTTTACCGCAATCCGAAATACGATAAGAATGAATCGGTGATCCATGTACTGACGAACCGTGTTGCTTCCTTTGGTGAGGGAAAGATGGTTTTTGACAAACTGGAATCGGTTGTAAAACAGTTTCTGGATGGCTCTGTCCATTATATTGGGATCATCCCACAGGATGCGATGTTAGAGAAAGCGGTGCGGATACAAAAACCGGTTTCCATCGTGTCGCCGAATGCAAGGTCTTCAAAACGGTTTGAGGAACTGGCACAGTATTTAGTGTCTGGCGGAAAGCAGGATTCTTCGGAACAAAATGCTTTCAGACAATTTCTGACAAAATTATTTAACCTTTCATAAGGAGAGGAGCTATATGGCATTTACAGATTTGATAAAGCCTGGTGACAAGATCGATATCAGGTTATTACAACAGGTTGAAAATGAGGAGCGGACTGGCGATACGGTTAAAGTTTACAAGAGCCAGGTTCTTGATATAAATAAGCGTGGCAATCTTGAGATTTCAATGCCTACAGAGGGAACAAAACTGATTCTTCTTCCTCTGGATGTACGTTTGGAATTTGTTTTTTATTCCGGAGGATTCTTATATAAAAGTATCGGACAGATCGTAGAGCGCTTCAAGCGGGATAATATTTATACACTGGAAGTAGAACTTAAAACACGTCTGGAAAAGTTCCAGCGCAGGGAATTTTACCGATATGAGTGTTCCATTGATTTTAAGTTTTTCGAACTGACGGAAGAGCAGGCAGATCTTGCAACAGTGGAAGAGATTTTTGCCCAATTGCGCGATGAACATTTTAATGACAAGATACGGACAGGTACGATCGTTGACATCAGCGGTGGAGGCATCCGCTTTAATTCAGATACGGAGTTAAAGAGTGGAGATCATATCCTTGCGGTAGCACATCTCGCAAATGAAAGAATGAATCAGGAATTCCATATTGTTGGTTCTGTTATTTCCTGCGAGAAGAAGGAACAGGTAACGGAAAAGAAATATGTTTCCCGTGTCAAGTTTATGATCAAAGACGACAGAGTACGAGAGGATATTATCCGATATATTTTTGAAGAGGAACGATTAACACGTCAAAAGGATAAAAGGTAATGATTATGAAAAAAAATATTCTTGTTGTTGATGATTCTGCACTCATGAGAAGGGTTATATGTGATATAATCAATTCCGATGATACATTTCAGGTAACAGATGTGTGCCGCGATGGGCTGGAAGCATACGAAAAGCTGAAGGTCAACCGTTATGATGGCGTGATCCTTGATGTCAATATGCCAAGGATGGGCGGTCTGGAACTTTTAGAGCGCCTGCAGAAAGAACGCATTAAGACAAATGTGATCATGGTCAGTACCATGACAACACGGGATGCGGATGTGACGATCCTTGCGATGGAGCGTGGAGCAGTTGATTTTGTGACAAAACCAACAAATATCATTGAGGCAAAAGGGGATGCGTTCCGGAAAGAAATCTTAGGTATTTTAAATGCCGTTTTAAAGACAGAACGGATCAGCCTTACAGAACGCAGACCTGCAGTGGCAGCTGTCAGTGCTGTGCAGAAACGCAATGCATCGGCAGAAACAAGGTTTAAGAATAAAATTGTTGCACTTGCATGTTCTACCGGTGGACCAAAAGCTTTGCAGAGTGTCATTCCTTATCTGCCGGCCAATCTGGATGCCCCAATGGTTCTTGTGCAGCATATGCCTGCCGGATTTACGAATTCCATGGCAAACCGTCTGGATGAGATCAGTAAGATCAATGTAAAGGAAGCCGAGAATGGAGAAATCCTGAAAAAAGGAACTGTTTACATTGCGCCGGGCGGAAAACACATGGAAGTAAAGAAGTGTCCGGATGGCTCACATAAGATCGTATATAACGATATGCCACCGATCGGCGGATTGAAACCATGCGCAAATATCACATATGATTCTTTGAGGACATGTGGATATGATCAGGTAGTGTGCGTTGTGCTTACAGGAATGGGTGCTGATGGAACCAATGGAATCCTGGAATTATCAAAAGTAAAACCAATTTATACGATTGCACAGGATGCGAAGACATGTGTTGTCTATGGCATGCCGAAAGCAATTGCGGAGACGGGACTTGTAAATGAAGTCGTTCCGCTGACAGAAGTAGCAAATTCAATCACAAAGAATGTGGGGGTAAATTAACATGGATGTAAGCCAGTATCTGGAAATATTTATTGATGAATCAGAAGAACATCTGCAGACATTAAGCGATTGTATCATGGTCCTTGAAAAAGAACCGGACAATAAAGATACGATCAATGAAGTGTTCCGTGCGGCACACTCTTTAAAGGGTATGGCAGGTACCATGGGCTTTAAGAGAATGCAGCATCTGACACATGATATGGAAAATGTGTTTCAGGAAGTGCGGAGCGATCACATAAAAGTCACAAGTGGGATGATCGATCTCTTGTTCAAATGTCTGGATGCACTTGAAGGTTATGTTGACAATATTAAGAGTACCTCCGATGAGGGAACAGAAGATAACGAAGTTATCATCAAAGAATTAAATGATTTTATTGCAAAAACAGAGGGTGCGGAAGAAACAGGGAATACTGAGACTTCTGAAGCAAAAGAAGCAGCACCTGAATCCACTCAGGAAGAAAAAGCAGGACAGGAAAAAATCGAACTGACAAATGACGAGAAGAAGGCAATCCGTGAAGCGGAGTCAAATGGACAGCATATTTACGTCATGACAGTTCATATCCAGAAAGACTGTCTTTTGAAGGCAGCCCGTGCATTCCTTGTATTTAAGGCTGTGGAAGATTTTGGACAGATTCTGGTATACCGTCCAAGCTCACAGGATATCGAAGACGAGAAGTTTGAGTTTGAGTTCAGCTTTTTCCTTGCCTCGGAAGAATCTGAGGACAAGATCGTAGCAGTAGCAAAGGCTGTTTCTGAGATTGAAAAAGTAGATGCGGAAGAGATCCATCTTGATGAATATGTAAAAGAGGCAGAAGCACAGGAAGAACAGCAGGCAAAAGAAGCGACAGCGGAACAGAAGGAAGCACCTGCAGAAGCTCCAAAGGCGGCTGAGAAGAAGGCACCGGCTGCAAATGCCAAGAAACAGACCAATGCAAAACCGGTAACCGGAAGAACTGTCCGTGTAGATATTGAAAAACTGGATGCTTTGATGAATCAGGTGTCAGAGCTTATTATTGCAAAGAACAGTCTGGTCTCCATCAGCTCTAACGAGAGTGGTGAGTATCAGAATCAGTCGTTCCATGAACAGATTGAATACTTAGAGCGTATCACAACGAATCTTCATGAGTCTGTTATGAAAGTCCGGATGGTACCTATCGAGAGCGTTGTAAATAAGTTCCCTCGTATGATCCGTGATCTTTCCCGTAAGTTAGGAAAGAAAATGGAGCTGTATATGACTGGTGAAGATACAGAGTTAGACAGAACTGTAGTCGATCAGATCGGTGATCCGTTACAGCACTTACTCCGTAACTCAGCAGATCATGGTCTGGAAGACAATGCAACCCGTGTAGAGAGAGGAAAACCGGAAGTTGGTTCTATCTTCCTAAAAGCTTTTCAGGAAGGCAATAACGTTATCATTGAAGTGGGAGATGATGGTAATGGTATTGATGTTGCAGCGGTAAGGGACAAAGCTGTTGAACGCGGTGTCATTACAGCAGAACAGGCGGAGAATATGAGCCAGAAAGAGATCATCAATATCTTATTCCTTCCAAGTTTCTCTATGGCAAAGAAGATTACTGACATCTCCGGACGTGGTGTTGGTCTTGATGTTGTAAAATCTAACATCGAAGCACTTGGTGGTGACGTTGAAGTCCGCACACAGCTTGGAGAAGGAACAACTTTCATTGTCCGTCTGCCGCTGACACTTGCAATCATCCAGGCATTAATGGTTGAGATCCGTGATGAAAAATATGCGATCGCACTTGGATCCATTTCAAATATTGAAAGTATCCCGGTAAATGAGATCAAATATGTTCAGGCTCAGGAGGTGATCCATCTCCGTGGTGCCGTTATCCCACTGATCCGTCTTGATCAGGTACTGGATATGGAAGAAAAACAGGAAGAACCGGAGAATCTTACGGTTGTTATCGTTAAGAAAGGCGACAGCCTCGCAGGTCTTGTTGTAGATAATCTGATCGGACAGCAGGAGATCGTTATCAAATCTCTTGGAAAGTATATCAACAACAATAAGATTATCAGTGGCGCAACCATTCTTGGCGATGGTGAAGTTGCATTAATCCTTGACGTTAATACATTGATGTAATGGAGGAGACGAATATGGAGAAAAATATAGATATCGCTGAAAATGATGCAAAACAGTATATTGTTGTAAAAATCGGCAGCGAACAGTACGGAATTGATATCAGCTATATTGACAATATTGTGCGTATGCAGAAAATCACACGTGTTCCAAAGATTCAGACATACTTTAAAGGGGTCATCAATCTTCGTGGGGAGATCGTGCCTGTTATGAGTGTGCGTAAAAAAATGAATCTGGATGATGATGTCATCACAAATGCCAGCAGGATCATTATTTTAAAGCTTGAGGAAAAAGGAACGATCGGAATCATTGTAGATGAAGTAAAAGAGGTTGTTACTTTATGCACCGATGAGATTGATAAGACAAGCGGAAGCAAGGACGGAAAAGCCATGTTTATCAATGGTGTTGGCAAACATGGGGACGAACTGATATCTTTATTTGAGATCAGTTCGATTGTAGAAGAAAAAGAAAATGCGTAATTCCATAAAGTGAGACCTTTCTTACAAGGTCTCACTGTGTTTATTATGCAGAAACAGATGGAGAAAATAAATGACAAAGTATACGTTGGATGAAGTTAATGATATGTACGTGGACGTGCTCAAGGAGATCGGAAATGTCGGCTCCGGTAACGCAGCGACCGCAATCGCAAATATGGTCGGCACCCGCATTGACATGAAAGTCCCAAATGTAAAATTGATGGACGTAGGAAAATTAGGAAGTGCGATCGGACCGGAAGAAGAGACGGTGATCGGTATTTTTCTTGAGGTATCGCATGATATTGATGGAAGCATGATGTTCCTGCTGGATTTAGAATCCGGACATTATCTTGCGGATAAGCTTTTAATGAAGGAAAATGTGGTTCATGAGCAGATGGAAGTTTTTGATGAAATGGAACTTTCAGCATTGAAAGAGGTGGGGAATATTATTACAGCGTCCTACCTTTCAGCACTGGCTTCCATGACAAATTTAACGATTTTACCATCTGTTCCGTATATCTGTGTCGATATGGCGGCTGCTATTCTAAGTGTTCCGGCCATTGAGTTTGGTCTGGTTGGTGACCGGGCATTATTGATCGAGACAGAGATCTGTGCAGATGTAGCGATCAGAGGCTATTTTATTCTGATGCCGGAACAGGAATCTTATTACAAAATATTATCAGCACTTGGAATCGCAATATAAGGAGAGTAATACATGGGAGCTACTATAAAAGTCGGAATGGCTGATTTAAACGTATGCAAGGCAC
>OGQX01003766.1_pt1 | contig 10056 bp, 7 predicted proteins | sample 1553291 | NCBI WGS metagenome assembly OGQX01 (sample SAMEA2580030, study PRJEB22360) | human gut metagenome | biome: human gut; feature: human-associated habitat; material: faeces | place: Denmark | collected 2008/2010 | reverse complement strand
ACTTTACGCCCTTCATGATTGCCGTATCACTCGAAATGTCGGATGAACCAGAAATGAATGCCGTGACCAATGAGCTTGTCCTCACCTGTCAGTCCCAAACGGCGCCATCCGGCACCCGTGGCAATGATCACACGCGGGGCGATGAATGATTCTCCTCCTCTCACCTCTACCCGTTTGTCCTTTTCTGAAAAGTCCACACGTGTGATCCTGCGGTTGGTGTATGTGTCTATGGGATAAGCCTCTAAGTGTTTGGAGAGGTCGGCGGCCAACTGCGCGCCGGTGGTCTTTGGCACAGAGATGATGTTCTCGATGCCCGTCGTGTCGTTGACCTGACCGCCAATGCGCTGGGCCACGACGGCGACTCTCTGCCCTTTTCGGGCAGCGTAGATGGCTGCGGCTGCTCCTGCCGGGCCACCTCCGAGTACCAGTAAATCGTAGCTGCGCTCCACAGCCTCGTGTACCGCACTACTGTCAGTACCGAGATGATCCTCCAGTTCGTCGAGCAGTGTGCCGAGCTCACCGCGACCCACATGCAGCAACTCACCGTTGACATACACTGCGGGCACCGCCTGGATGTTGAGCTCGTTGACTTCCTGCTGCGCAAGTGCCCCGTCGACCATCTCGTGCGAGACATTTGGATTGAGCAGTGCCATGACGTTGAGAGCTTGCACCACGTCGGGACAGTTGGTACACGTCAGCGACACGTAGGTTGTCAGTCTGATGTTGCCTTGCAGCGACGCGATGCGTTGGCGCAGACGGTCGTCGGGCAGATTGCGCCCCTGTCCATCAGCGTTGAGCAGTGCCAGCAACAGCGAGGTGAACTCATGTCCGTTGGGGATGCCCCGGAACGCGATGCCCGTGTGCTGACCGTCGCGAAGAATGGAGAAGCGAAACGCCTTGCCGCTGCGGTATTCTACAGTGATATGTGAACTGCACGAAGCCACATCCTCTACAAATTGACTGAAATGAGTGGTGTCGGCATCGCTGTCGTCGCGCTCTACGACAAATGTGAAATGAGCACTGAGATGGGCCAGCACGCTTTTCACTTGAGTGATAACATTAAGATCGAGCATAAGTTGAAATTGTAGAAATTAGAGAGTTGTGCACTTCGTGCAGTCGTAATGTTTTGCTAAAAGCAGTGGTGCTCCTTAGAGCTTGCCTACGAGGTCGATGCTGGGCTTGAGCGTCTCAGCACCCTCGTGCCACTTGGCGGGGCAAACCTCACCGTTGTGCGAAGCTACATACTGTGCGGCCTTCACCTTGCGGACGAGTTCGTCGGCGTTGCGGCCGATGCTGTTGTCCTGAATCTCAGCCAGTTTGATCAGTCCTTCTGGGTTGACGAGGAAGGTGCCACGGTAAGCCACGCCCTCATCCTCCTTGTATACGCCGAAGCCACGGGAGAGCACAGCGAGCGGGTCAGCGAGCATAGCATACTGCAATTTGGCAATGCGGTCAGAGGTGTCGTGCCATGCCTTGTGGACGAAATGGCTGTCGGTGCTCACCGAGAAGACCTCTACGCCCATGGCCTTGAGCTCATCGTATTTGCTCTGAAGGTCCTCCAGCTCGGTAGGGCATACAAAGGTGAAGTCGGCAGGATAGAAGAAGAACAGAGCCCACTTGCCTTCGATGTCCTTGTTGCTGACGGTTTTGAAACTGCCGTTTTGGAAGGCCTGAACGGTGAACTCGGGTGCGTGCTGATTGATGATCGTTTCCATAATCTCTTGTTTTTTATTTATTTTGTGTTGTGTTGTTGTGAGGAAAAACTCTTTTGTTTGTGATGTTGTGAAGTGTTTTCTTATTTTCTGATGCAAAGTTATGGATATTCCTTGATGATGGCAACAGACAACGTCTATCGCATCATAGATAAAATCTATACCAAAGGATAAGTGGTTGTTTATCAGTATCCTATTTTGTCATAGACAACCTGCGGCTTTTCTCATTTCTTGCTCCTGCCTCACATTTTGCACCTTTGATTTTGTTTTGTGGATTGATTTGTGTAACTTTGCATGTAGTATGCCCTATTTATAATAAGGTGTAAGCCAAAGAAACAATAAACAAGATATAATATACACATGGACTACAATTTCAGAGAGATTGAGAAAAAGTGGCAGAAAGAGTGGGTCGACCATCAGACCTACAAAGTCACAGAGGACCCTAACCGTCCGAAATACTACGTGCTCAACATGTTCCCTTACCCTTCCGGCGCGGGACTGCATGTAGGTCATCCGTTGGGATACATTGCCAGCGACATCTACGCCCGCTATAAGCGGCTCAACGGCTTCAATGTTCTCAATCCTATGGGATATGACGCTTACGGACTGCCCGCCGAGCAGTATGCCATCAAAACCGGTCAGCACCCTGCCATCACCACCGAGCAGAACATCAACCGCTACCGCGAGCAGCTCGACAAGATCGGCTTCTGCTTTGACTGGGACCGTGAGGTGCGCACCTGCGATCCGCATTACTATCACTGGACACAGTGGGCTTTCGAGAAGATGTTCAACTCTTACTACGACAACGACCTGAAAAAGGCACAGCCCATCGACAAGCTTATCGCGCATCTCGAGCGGCAGGGTACGGAAGGACTCAACGTGGCGCAGGGCGACGACACCGTCAGCTTCACCGCTGAAGAGTGGAATGCCATGGACGACAAGCAGAAGAGCGACGCGCTGATGAACTACCGCATCGCCTACAAGGGTGAGACCATGGTCAACTGGTGCGCCGGACTGGGCACCGTGCTGGCCAATGACGAGGTAGTAGAGGGCGTCAGCGTGCGTGGTGGCTTCCCCGTGGTGCAGAAGAAGATGAGCCAGTGGTGCCTGCGTGTCTCCGCTTACGCCCAGCGTTTGCTCGACGGTCTTGACACCATCCAGTGGAGCGACTCTATCAAGGAAACGCAGAAAAACTGGATCGGACGCTCGGAAGGTACTGAGGTAGAGTTCCGGGTGAAGGACTCCGACGTGAAGTTCACGATCTTCACCACCCGTGCCGACACCATGTTCGGCGTGACGTTTATGGTACTCGCCCCAGAGTCTGACTATGTCAGCCAGGTGACTACTGAGGAGCAGAAATCCGAGGTGGACAAATATATCGACTATGTCAAGAAGCGCACCGAGCTGGAGCGTATGTCCGACCGCAAGGTCACGGGTGTGTTTACAGGCTCTTACGCCATCAACCCGCTTACGGGCGATGCCATTCCTATCTGGGTCTCGGAGTATGTGCTTGCCGGATACGGTACGGGTGCCATCATGGCCGTGCCGGCTCACGATAGCCGCGACTATGCCTTCGCCAAGCACTTCAATTTGCCCATCATCCCGCTCATCGAGGGTGCCGACGTGTCGGAGGAGAGCTTCGACGCCAAGGAGGGCATCGTCACCAACTCGCCGCAACAGGGCAAACAAGGCCTCGACGGCTTCTCGCTCAACGGTCTGACCGTGAAGGAAGCCATTGCTGCTACGAAGAAATTCGTCACCGAGAAGGGTATCGGACGCGTGAAGGTCAACTACCGTCTGCGTGACGCCATTTTCTCTCGCCAGCGCTATTGGGGTGAGCCTTTCCCTGTCTATTACGACAATGGCATCCCTCGCATGGTGCCCGAAGAGTGCCTGCCTATCGAGTTGCCCGAGATCTCAGAGTATAAACCTACCGAGAGCGGTGAGCCACCTTTGGGCCGTGCTAAGAAATGGGCATGGGATACGGTCAACAAACAGGTGGTGGAGAACGCCAAGATCGACCAGAAGACTGTCTTCCCGCTCGACCTCTACACCATGCCGGGCTTTGCCGGCAGCAGCGCTTACTACCTCCGCTACATGGATCCCCACAACGATGAGGAGCTCGTCTCGAAGAAGGCTGACGAATACTGGCGCCATGTCGACCTCTATGTGGGCGGCACGGAGCACGCTACCGGGCACTTGATCTACAGCCGTTTCTGGAATAAGTTCCTCCATGACTACGGCGTGAGCTGTGAGGAAGAGCCGTTCCAGAAGCTCATCAACCAAGGCATGATCCAGGGACGAAGCAACTTTGTCTATCGTGTGGGTGAGCTCAGCACAGCCGACAAACCGGTGTTCGTCAGCTACAACCTGCGCAAGAACTACAAGGAAGTCACCCCGATCCACGTATGGGTCAACCTCGTAAAGAACGATATCCTCGACATAGAGGCCTTCAAGCAGTGGAGTCCTGAGTACAAAAATGCCGAGTTCATCCTTGAAGACGGCAAATATGTCTGCGGCTGGGCCATTGAGAAGATGTCCAAGTCAATGTATAATGTGGTCAACCCCGACGACATTGTGCGTGACTACGGTGCCGACACGCTCCGTCTCTACGAGATGTTCCTCGGTCCGGTTGAGGCCAGCAAGCCTTGGGACACCAATGGCATCGACGGCTGCTTCCGTTTCCTGAAGAAGCTCTGGAGCCTGTTCTGGGAGAACCGCACCGACAAATGGCTCGTCGACGACGCCGAGCCTTCGAAGGACAGCTTGAAGAGTGTGCACAAGCTCATCAAGAAGGTGACCGGCGACATCGAGGCTTTCTCCTACAACACGAGCATCTCTGCCTTCATGATCTGTGTCAGCGAGCTCGGTCAGCAGAAGTGTCACAACCGTGAAATGCTTCGCGATGTGGTCATCCTCATCGCTCCCTTCGCTCCCCATATCGCTGAGGAACTGTGGCATCAGCTGGGCGAGAAGGGTTCGGTATGCGACGCACAGTGGCCCAAATGGAACGAGGCTTACCTGCAGGACAATGAGTTGCAGATGACGGTCAGCTTCAACGGCAAGGCACGCTATCAGAAGATGTTCCCCGCCGATGCCTCTAAAGACGATATCCAGCAGGCTACCCTCGACGACGAGCGCAGCAAGAAGTATCTCGATGGCAAGCAGATCGTCAAGGTCATCGTCGTGCCCAAGAAGATTATCAATATCGTTATCAAATAGTCTATGACCATTGATCATCGTATCATATATAACGAGGCTAAGGATTATGTAGGCATAACCCTTGGCCTCGTCTTGTATGCTGCCGCCTTCACCATCTTTCTCCTGCCCTACGAGATCGTCACGGGCGGCGTGACTGGTATGTCGGCTATCATCTACTACGCTACGGGGTTTAAGATTGAGAACACCTACATGATCATCAACCTCGCCCTGCTTGTCGTGGCGCTGAAGATTCTTGGATGGAAGTTTTTGATGAAGACGATCTATGCTATCTTCACGCTGTACTTCCTCTTGAAGTTCGCACAGGTGCTCATGCCGATGGATGCTGCGGGGCACTATGTCAAGATTCTCGGACCGGGACAGGATTTCATGTCGCTGCTCATCGGTTGCTGCTTCACAGGATCGGCCTTGGCAATCGTCTTCCTCAACAACGGGTCGACGGGTGGAACAGACATCATTGCCGCCTGCGTCAATAAATATCGCGACGTGTCGCTGGGCCAGGTACTCATGGCAGTGGACTTCTGTATCATCGGCTCCTGCTTCTTCTTCCCTCAATTCGGCGACTTTCTCGACCGCGCCCACAAGGTGGTGTTTGGTTTCTGTACCATGGTGGTGGAGAACTTCATGCTCGATCATGTGATGAACATCCAGCGGCAGAGTGTACAGTTCATGATCTTCTCAAAGAAATATCAGGAGATCGCCAACGCCATCGGCACGCAGATGGAGCACGGCGTGACGATCCTCGACGGACACGGATGGTACACGGGACAGGACATGAAGGTGCTCTGTATCCTTGCCAAGAAAAACGAGAGCGTCGCTATCTTCCGTCTCATCAAGATGATCGACCCGCAGGCTTTCGTCAGCCAGAGCTCGGTCATCGGTGTGTATGGTGAGGGCTTCGACCGCATTAAGGTCAATGTGCCTAAGAAACTCAAGAATAAACAGAATCTTTTCGACATTCCGCCTGCCGAAAATAGCCAGACGGATAACAACCAAACAGATAAAGCATGAAAATCGTTTTTGCTACCAACAACCAGCATAAGCTGCGCGAGATACGTGAAATCCTCGGTCCTGACTTTGAGATCGTCTCTCTCAGTGACATTGGATGCCATGAGGACATTCCCGAGACTGGCAACACGCTTGAGGAAAATGCCCATCAGAAGGCTGAGTATATCTTTGACCACTATCATCTCAACTGCTTCGCCGACGATACAGGACTGGAAGTGGAGGCTCTCGGCGGTGCGCCGGGCGTGCACTCCGCCCGCTATGCCGAAGGCACAGACCACGACAGTGAGGCCAACATGGCGAAACTCCTGCGAGAGCTCAACGGTAAGGACAACCGCCAAGCGCGCTTCCGCACGGTCATCTCGCTGATCACCATGGAGGGCGACAACCCGGTGTGCAGCCGCGAATATCAGTTCGAGGGTGAGGTGCGCGGACGCATCGCTACCGAGAAACACGGCACCGAGGGCTTTGGCTATGACCCGCTCTTCATCCCCGACGGCTATGACAAGAGCTTCGCCGAGCTTGGTGAGGAGATCAAAAACACCATCTCGCATCGCGCTAAAGCCGTCGAGCAGCTCGCCGTGCATCTGAAAAGCGAGATGCTATAATAGTTTTTTATAGAAGAGATAGAGGCTATAGTTTCTATAGCTTCTATAGTCTCTATAGCTTCTATAGAGTCTGTCTTTAACGCCCTTCAATCGATTCCACCATGAGCAAGTATCGCCTGCTTCTTTTCATCCTGTTCTTTCCACTCCTGCTCCATGCTCAGTGGAAAGCCTATCTGAGCTACTACGACCCTACCGAAATCGTGGAGGGCGAGGGAAAAAACATCTATGTGCTGGCCTCTGGCGGCCTTTATCGCTACGACCGAACCGACCAGAGCCTGACAACATACGACAAAACTTTGGGACTCAGCGACTGCGGTATCACACACATTGGCTGGTCACAGAGGGCCAAAAGACTGGTTATCGTCTACGACGACTATAACATCGACTTGCTCGCGCCCAACGGTGAGGTGGTGAACATAGCCGACTATCAGAACTATTCCACCACAGACACCAAGACGGTCAACGGTGTGGATGTCAATGGCAGCATGGCGTATCTCTCTACAGCCTTCGGCATCGTGGCACTCAACGTGGCCGATGCTGAGGTCACCAACACCTACAGACTGGGCTTCTCGGTCAACTACGCCTATGTCAAGGACGGGTATCTCTATGCCGCCAGTGCTGTCCGTGGACTCTATCGCGGCAGGCTGACAGACAATCTCCTCGACAAAGCCAACTGGACGCGCGTGGGGGAATACACGGCTAAGCCCGGCACGGTATCGGAAGATCTCAAGGCTCTCGTCAAGACACTGCAACCCGGTGGACCAAAATACAATTACTTTGGATTCATGAAGATGGATGGCGGGAAACTCTACAGCTGCAGTGATGCCTATAGAGTAGAGGAAGATAGAAATTTGAAAGGTTGTATACAAGTTTATGATGGAAAAGAGTGGATGGCTTATCAAGACGATATAAGCCAAGAGACTGGAGTGGCTTATGTAGATGTAGGTTGCCTTGAAGTAGATCCAAAAGATCCTAATCATGTATTTGCTGGAGCAAGAACTGGATTATATGAGTTTAGAAATGGTAAGTTTGTGCACCTCTACACTTATGATAATAGTCCTTTAGTATCCACATTCGGCAATAACAAAAACTATGTTTCAGTTCAGGCTTTACAATATGATAACGATAATAATCTATGGGTTATCAATTGCTTAAACAATGAGCAAAACATTTTAGAGCTCAATTCGGATAATAAATGGACTTCATATTTTCAAGCTCCTTTAAAGGGGCTTGCTCTTTTAAGTCATCCTTTTTTTGATAGAAGAGGATTGCTATGGTTTATTAATGACAGCTATTTGACTCCGAGTTTCTACAATTATAATATACGTAACAATACTCTCACCTCGTATAGATCTTTTGTTAATGAGGATGGAACATCATTGAACATCAGCTATTTCCACTGTATTACAGAGGATGATGATAATAATATATGGATAGGCACCAACATAGGACCGTTTATGTTGGAACCTGATCAAATCAGTGCTTCTAATCCTATTCTCAATCAGGTGAAGGTTCCACGCAACGATGGTACTAACTTCGCCGACTATTTGCTCTCTGGTGTGGACATCAGAGCTATATTGGTGGACAAGAACAATCGTAAGTGGTTCGGTACCAACGGCAATGGCTTATATCTGATTGCTGCTGACAACATCACGACGTTGGCTCACTTCACCAAAGCCAACAGCCAGCTGCTGTCTGACAATATTCTCTCTTTGGCGATCAACGACGCTACGGGCGAACTCTTCATCGGTACGGATCAGGGATTGTGCTCTTACACTGGCAATATCAGCGATTCCAGCAATGGCATGACAAAGGACAACGTTTGGGCTTATCCCAATCCCGTGAAGCCCGACTATACCGGTGCCATCACTATCACCGGACTGGAGAATGGAGCCAACGTGAAGATCGTCACGAGCAACGGCGTGCTGGTCAACGAGGGCACTGCCAGCAATGGAGAATATAAATGGTATGGCATCAACCGAGATGGCAAGCGTGTGGCCAGCGGCGTCTATATGGTGGAAGTCGCAACGAGCGAAGGTCAGAAAGGAGTAGTATGCAAAATAGCTATCGTCAATTAGTTTTTTCCAAAATAACAGGTTGCTGGCCACTGTGGCTTCTTTATTTAGCGATCAACAGTCTATTTGTATTGAAGTATATCAGTAGAATATCTGTTGGTATGGGGATAGTGGCTACTGCTGTTTATATGGTCGGTGTAATGGCACTTATCGTTTTCCTTAAGAAATGGCGCAATCCGTCAAGGAAGACGATCATGTGCATTACTGTGATAGCAGGTGCCATCCTATTGATCGCTCAAAGCAGCATCGATCCATATAAGTTGCAAGTAGACAGATGGTCAGCTATCCACAACTTTCTTAATAACCTCTTTCATGGGATTTATCCTTATGCAGCCCGTACGCATTTAGGCGGCTATGGCTCTCCCTTTCCTTTCTGGCAATGCTTTCACATACCTTTTTATTTGTTGGGTAATGTGGGGCTATCCATTTTTTTCTGTCTCTTTCTATATATTGCGTCAGTGTATCGGTATGTTGCATCCGCAAAGTTGCTTCAACTGATAGCCCTACTATTCTCCTCACCGGCTTTTGTCTATGAAGTGATGGTAAGGAGTGATCTTTTGAGTAATTTTCTGTTGGTAGCTGCTATCATCAACTATATTTATTATCATAGAATATACTTGCTACAGCATTGGCTTCCAATAAGTATGGTAATTGGTTTGATGCTAAGTACACGATTGTCTGCCGCAATACCTTTTGCCGTATACTTTTTATACAGCTATCTCCGGCAGCCAGCATACATCAAAGTGATGATGCCTGTCGTTGTGTTTGTCACCTCTGTTGTGACTTTTCTGCCATTTGTTTTTTGGAATGGACGCATGCTTTTCTTTTTCCAATACAATCCTTTTGTGTTACAGACACGGCAAGGTAGTTTGATGGTCGTCGTAATTATCGCCTGTCTGCTTATCTACTTATCACTGACATGGAAAAACAGTTACTATAAGATGGAGCGCAATATTGCAATAGTGCTTTTCGGGTTAGTAGCTGTCACGTTCATATATAATATGTTTACTACGCATACATGGACAGAGCTTTTCCAGTCAAGGTATGATATAAGTTATTTTGATATGGCCTTACCTTTTCTTTGCTTGGGTATTTCTATGTACCGCGATCATTCTTATCCTCAGCTGGCAGAATGATCAGAGATAGGGACCAACTTAGGTATGACACGGGTGTCGAGAAGATAAAAGATGATGGTAAACAGTGCTGTAAGAAGGGTGAACCATAACATTCCTTTTAAGCCTTGACTTAAGTATGGCAAAAAGGCCATGTGCACCAAATATAGTTCTAATGAACATTTGCCTACTTTGTGCAAAATGCCAGAATAGGATAATTGCGTAAAGTAGTAGGGTAAAAGTATACAGCAAGATGGCTAAGGGTAGCTTTATAAGGTTCATCCGACATTTCGAGTGATACGGCAATCATGAAGGGCGTAAAGTC
>OGQX01003752.1_pt1 | contig 10087 bp, 6 predicted proteins | sample 1553291 | NCBI WGS metagenome assembly OGQX01 (sample SAMEA2580030, study PRJEB22360) | human gut metagenome | biome: human gut; feature: human-associated habitat; material: faeces | place: Denmark | collected 2008/2010 | reverse complement strand
TCTTCTGTCGCATCTATAACCATAGTCATATTGCGAGAAATACGATTGTGATTTTTCCAGAATGTTTGCATCATTTCAGCGTTAGGTTCAAAGTCAAGCTCGAACTCAGCACTAAGAAAGCCAATAGGCATATCAGTTTTCAAGTCACGAATAAGAATGCTAATAGCAGTATTACATCCACGTGAACGAAGATCTCCAACATACATATTAGAATGATACTTTGTCAAAGCACTCATACGGAAAATATATTTACTATCTCTGTATAAGCGTAGAATAGTATAAGGCATAATAGAAGTAAGAACATTCTTATAACGATTCTTATAAGAATCTGTAATACTAATATCGTAATCTTCTGCGATAACAGTAAACTTATCCATATTAATACCATTACAGAACTTACCACCATTATGAAAGTATGCAACGTAAACACCTTTAGCATTAAGAGATTCTCTAATGTTTGAGGCTATTTTATCGAGTTGCATCCAACATTCTGCTTTAGATGCAAGAAGATTAGTAACAACCTTACGTCTCTTCTTAGCAATCCATTCTTTTACGAAGACAACACCAATAGATGAAACAATAACACCAATCAAGTTCAATATAGCAATAAAAATACCACTCATTACACAACGTGTTTTATAATTCATACTTGCGTGTTTGAATAAGTTGCTATAAACAAAAAAATCCGACTACCAGCGGAACCAGTAGTCGGATTAGGAATAATTAAAATTGCCTTGATATAAATAACACCTGCGACCAAAACTAATTAGATGAATCTCTGCCAAGGCACTTCATCGTCTTGAGCTTTAATATCAGCTAACCATCTTTGGAAAGCAATACCTTCGTAACCGTCGGGATCACTAATGTAAAGATAAGCATACATAGCACATTCATGATGTTCGGTAAACAAACGACCATAGAAATCTGCGTAAGCCATATTCATTACATACATAACATCATACCAGTTAGCATTATGGAGATCATTCATCTTGTATTTGTGCCAAATAGATTTGACTTCATCAAGATTATAATGATGAGTAGTACCATTACGATTCTCCATACGTTCAACAGCCCATTCACATAGGTCTTTAGTAAAATGTTTTCCGTAGAGTTCTTTATACTTTCGACAATCCCTCTTTCTTACATCTTCACTTTCGTGTGGCATATCACTATGCTCATGCGGGTCTTTCATCATGACTTACATTATTTTTAAGAGAGTTATCAATTTCACGTTTAAGATTTTGAAAAGCAGTAGCTTCGAACTTAAAACCAAATAGATTCACAGAACCTTTAGCAGTAGCTTTAGAAATAGCTGCATCAAGATAGCTATTAACTACTTTAGGAATCTGCTCATCAGGTATGAACTTAGATAACTTAGCCAACTGAGGCTTAATAATATAATCAAGTGTAGGCTCAATAATAAAATCTAATTCATTCAGAAGATTATAAGTAGAAAGGTCTAAACCAAAAACACTACCCATAAATTTTCCGATACCAGAAGTAACAGGAATCTTAATCCCACCTCCAATAGTTTTAACGATTGGTGTTAACCATTTACCAATAGCTACTGCAACAAGTTCTGCGTTAGTCATACCACTTCAAGATTAAGCGTTTGCTGTAGAAGTGATAGGAGCGTTAGGATCAGGTACAGCCGGACCAGCAGTACGAGCCGCTAACTCAACAACCGGACAAATCTCCGCAGCATTGATCTTTTTGATGTACTTAACGAAATTGCAATTTGCATAATCGAAAATACGTTCATCAGCAGATTCTCTACGTTCAGCTTCAATAGCAATATCAGCTTTGAAATCGTGACGAACATCACTGAACTCACGAGCGACTTCTTTCTTGAAGTTTTCAATATCCTGTTTGTTAAGTGCAGATTCCTTATCCAAACGAGCAAGAGTTTCAAATATAATCTTGTCGTTAGCTTGACGAGTTTCACGTTCTTCTTTGATTAAAGCTAAAGCTTCTTTAAACGTGTTTATACCTACATTATCGGCATAACGTTCAGACTTCTCTTTAGCAAGTTCAGCCATAAGACCAAAAACTAATTGAGTTTCAGCAACAGCAGTAGCTCCGGCAGCAACCGAACCATTACCGTTACCTAACCAATTTCTCAATCCAAGTCCTGCAAAAGCAGCAAGACCTAAAGAACCTGCAACAGTGTTGTAGTTAATTTGTCCTTTCGGAACTTTAACACCAGTTTCGTTTTCAGTATTCATAGCATTAATTTATTTTAATGCACTTCGACATTGAGATGCACAACAAATATATTACTATTAGTACTGATAACAATGAAATGATTTATAACATGAACATTAATACTCAATAGTTGAACATTATATTCAACGTTTCTTCTTAGCGATAGCTTCGTCAATCTTTGCATTAATAGAGGGAATACTAATGTAATTCATAAAAGTTACATAACCAATATGATATACGTCAGCAATTTTGTTCTTCCAAATCCAACGATAACTTCTATTATCATTAATATAAGTTTTAGCAATCTCTTGAATATCTCTAATTAATAAGAGCTTATTCAAATTAGTATAAGTCACAGGTGTCATACCTAAAGGAATTTAAATCATTAATAGAACGTTTAATCGATGATTTAAGCGAGCAATGATTTTCCTTGATATGACAAAAGGGAGTACTACGCAATTTAGCAGTAGCACTCCTTTAGTCCGCGATCATACGCTTTTTAGAATCAGCAAAATGCCGTTTTATAGCTTTGAGTATAGGTTTGATAATTAAATCATACCCAAAGGTACATATCAGAAAAGATAGCAGCACCGTTTCCAATGAAGCATCTAATTTGTATAAGTAAAGCACCATAATTGCAATACCTACGATTAAGCTAACAAGAGACTTGAAGTATCTCGGTAGTTTCTTTTTAGTAATCTTAGTGATAATCTCATTAATGCCATAAGTAGTTAAAAGCACAATGGCAATAAACGCAAAACTTATAGAATTAAAAAGATTAAAAATAATTGTTTCTTCCATAATTTAAACCATATAAAATCTAAAACCATAGGTAGTATCACCACTGGAATTTTTAAAACTAACAAGGTTATTTTATGCTATTACAAGATTACAAGTATCACTAACATCAGGCTCGGATTTTTGTCTCATCATTTTCACAAACAAAGGAGCAGAAGCATAATCATTAGCATATCTCTTAAACTTAATCAAATTGTTTTGATTATTATTAATAATTTCAACCGTCCAACCAAGAATTTGTAGATATGCTTCAAATTCAGATATATTAGGACTACCTGTAGCAAGTCTAAGTTGAAAATCATTAACACATAATTCACAAGTACTAGAATCATCAGTATATAATTCTATAGAATCATTATTAGCAATATTTCTATTAAGAACAACACTAAAGACCCAACAACCATTAGCTTTTATAATTTTATCATTGAGTTTATAATTATAAGTTTTATTAGTTGCAATAGATCTATTAATTTGTCTATTACTTGCTAAATCTATAAGAGCGCCAGATGTACTAGGACTGAGCTTTGATGTTTTTCCATCATAAATCCAAACTTTATCAACAGGAAACTTTATAGGTTGTGTTGTAGTACCTTTACCATAAAAGACATCAGGAAATATAAAATAACCTTCAAGACTCCAGTTAGAATCAACTCGTTTAGCCCAATCAGTATAAACATCAACATAACCTTTTTGAAGTAAATTAATTGATTTATTTATACCCTCTCCTGTAATAGCAATTGTTTCTTGAACAGCATTAATATCAGTATTAGCTTTAGCATTAATACTTATACTACCGTTATTACTTCCTGATTCAGGTGTGATGGTAAATGTTTTTTAATCATATCTTTAGATATTTGTTTATACGACAAAAGGTCTAATAGGCACCTTAGCACCTATCAGACCCATAATCAAATCAACAGACGACTTACGAAATAGTCCAAGCGGTATTCGTAGTAATCGTAATCTGTTTAGTTTCTCCCGCAGCAGCGAAAGTCAATGCAGTCGGAGATACAGACAGAGTAGCATCACCGGCAGCTTGAGTTACAGTATATTTCTGACCATTTACGGTAATATTACCGGTACGAGTGTTAACCGTCGGATTAGCAGCAGCGGTAAATGTAATTTCGAAAGCGTAAACATTATCTGCTCCCGGATCACCTTCAATCTCAGCACCAGAATTATATGCTTTCTCATTTACGACCAATTTATCGGCAGTCAACCAAGAAGAAGCGTTAGAATCAACAGTAAACGTGATAGAAGCTAAGTTGGAGTTACCAGTGAACTTCTTAGCTTCACCCGTTTTAACGAAAGCCAACGATTGAGTAGTAACATCCCAAATCGTAGAGCCTTCTTGCTGCAAAGTAACGTCTTCAGTTAAGTCTTCAACAGCAACGGTAATCAAACCAGAACGTCCGTTACGACCTTTATAAACCGGAGCAGTAACATCTACTTGAGAGTTACCAGTTCCCTCAACAGCACTTAAAGTGATCCAACTCGGTTTAGCTTTCAAAGCATATCCGGCGCGCATAACAGGTGCACCAACTCCATCAACTAAACCCCCAATTTCAACAGCAGTTACTCTTTCATTCAAAGCCAAATCTTTAACCATAATAGTAATAATTTAATTATTCGTAAAAAAGTTTGAAGTTCCGCACGCCCCACAAGCTATTCCCCTACTGGGGTCTGCAAAGCGTAGCGGAACATTTAAAAATTTAAGAAACAGTCCAATTAACATTAGAAGTTACTTTGACAGTTTGTGTACCACCAGCAGCTTCAAACGTTAAACTAGTTTTATCAAGATTCAAATAAGGATCATGTTCAAACGTTGCAGTGTAAGTAGCATTTCCAGTAACAATAACAGTTCTGCTAGCATTCGTATTACCATCACTCCATTTAACAAAGTGATAACCGGCAGACGGTGTAGCCTTTAATGTAGCAGTTGCACCATAATTGTAAGGACCACCTCCACTAACAGTACCACCTGTACCCGCAGTTACAGTCAATGTATAACTGTTAATTTGCCAGATAGCATAGTAAGTAATATTACCAGTAACTTTGGTAGTTGTGTTTACATTAACAGAACCATTAGCTGACGTAGACCATCCCTTGAAAGTATATCCAGTTCTTGTAGCAGTCGGAAGAGTTCCTAAAGCATCATTGTAATGGAATAAACTACTAGACTTGCTAGGAGTACCACCATTACCATTCCAAGTAACTGTATAGTTCTTATAAGTTGCAATCCATCTAGCGTACCAAGTCTTATTAGAAGTAACCTTAGTTGTTGTAGTTAATTGAGTACCACCGCTAGTAGCAGAAGTATCGAACCAACCTGCGAATGTATACGTATAAGTATTATCCGCAGCTCTTGAACAAGTAGGTAATGTTCCAATAGCTTCATTATAATTCTTAGTTATAGATGAAGAAGAAGGAGTACTACCACCATTAGCGTTAAATGTAAAAGTGTACCTATTAACAGCTCTGGTCACATAAGCATAATAAGTAGTAGCACCTGTTACACTCGGCGTTTCTAAAGTTAATGAAGAACCAACCTTAGTTCCACCACCGTTAGCAGCAGTATACCAACCTTGGAAAGTATAAGTATACTGGGCATTATTTGAAAGCATAGTCAAAGTACAAGAGCCTTTAGACCCATAAGTAACAGATTGACTAGTCCTATTCAAAGATCCGTATGTTGTTTGATAACCTATTGTATAACTCCGTCTAGTTGCAGTCCAATGTGCATATATTGTAGTATTACCTGCACCCATTGTCGTATTAGCAGTAACTTGCGTTCCACCACTAGCAGTAGTATACCAACCTGCAAATGCATAGGTAAATTCAGCATCCGAATTCTTAGTAGGCGTCGGTAAAGTACCATAAGCACTTCCGTATTGAACGCTCTTAGAAGTAGGACTTACTGCATTACCACCATTAACATTATAGGTTAAAGTATAACTATTAATAGACCATTGAGCATAATAGGTAACGGTACCAGTTATCTTAGTAGTAGATGAAATTTTCGTACCACCACTAGATGCTGTGTACCAACCGAGGAATGTATAACCTGTCCTAGAACAAGTCGGAAGAGTACCTAATTTTGAACCATACGTTTTAGTAATAGTTGATGGGCTAGGAGTACCACCACCGTTACCATTGAATGTTGCAGTGTAACTTCTAGGAGTAGCAGCCCACTGAGCATAATAAGTAATGTTTTCTGTTACAGTAGTAGATGCAGATACTTGAGTACCACCGGTTGCAGCTGTAAACCAACCATTAAATGTATAAGTATATTGAACATCAGCAACTCTTGTCGGAGTAGGTAATGTGTCTAAAGTAGAACCATGAGTCTTAGTAGTTGACGTAGGACTTACAGAACCACCATTAGGATTCCAAGTTACAGTATATGACTTGAGAACAAATACCGGAGTAATATGAGTATTGGCAGTAATGTTGGAAACTGTCAGAGGATTAGTTGTAGAACCATTAGACCACTTACTAAAGTTATAGCCAGTACTCGGAATAGCCGTCCAAATAGCAGAACCACCGTATTCTACACTAGACTTATTAACGCTCGCTGTACCACCAGTTGAATTAGCAGTAGTAGTTGTGAAAGTCTTAATTGTAAACTTAGCAGTTAAGCTGATATTGGCAGTAACAGCAAATGTATATGAAGCATTGCTAGATACTTTAGTTGCTCCATTGTACCAACCAGCAAAATTATAAGCAGCCTTAGGAGTTGCAACTACAGTAGTATTAGCACCGTGTTCTACAGTTTGACCAGCAGGACTTACAGTACCTTTATTTGTATCCTCAGAGGTTGCATTAACAGTGTAGCTCTTAATCTTATATTTAGCAACAAGAGTTCTATTAGCCATTAAAGTAACAGCAAAAGAAAGACTTGTGGAAACAAGGTTAGAACCTTCATACCAACCAACAAAATCATACCCAGTTGGAGCAGCTTTAGTAGTTAATGTGACACTAGTATCACGATAATAAGTTCCTTCTTTAACTCCACCTGTAGCAGATAAACCAATAGAACAATCACCAACATTTGTAATAGTAGTTCCTGAACTATTAGTAGTTAAAGCTGAAATCTTAATAGTAAACTTATCAGCTTCCGTTTGAGTACAATTAATAGTTTTCGTAATACCGCTGACTGAAACAGTAACAATAGTTGTTCTGCTTGCACCGGTATTCTTACTCGCAGTTAAACCAACCGTTTTATTACCCGTACCACTCTTAGCGGCAAGGGTAAGCCAAGAAGCAATAGCCATCTTAGTACCCTCCCCCTAATTATGAAACCGTCCATTTGACGTTAGAAGTAACATTAACAGTTTGAGTTCCACCAGCAGCCTCGAAAATAAGAGAAGTCTTATCTAATTCGAGATATGGATCTTGAGTAAACTTAGCAATATAAGTCTTATTAGCATCAACAGTAACACTTAGAGTTACATCATCAGAAACCTTAACTCCATCTTTCCACCAACCACCAAAGCTATAATCCTTAGCAGCTGTAGCATGAATAGTAGCAACAGTACCATCCTCAAATTCAGCAGTTTCAACTCCTAAATTAGATTCTTTATTGATACCAACACCACCTTGAGCTACACCTTCATCTTCGGTTTTAACTGTAAGTGTATAATGTGTGGGTTCAGGAATAAAATCGCATTCAATAGTAACCTTAATGTTTTTCTCAACCACAAAGCTATACTGATTATTACCGTTAAGAGTGATTTTAACACCATCAACAAGCACTTTATTCAAAGTATAACCCGGACTTACATTAACTTTAATCATACAAGTATCACCATCATTATAAGTACCAGCACCTTCCATTGTAGCACTTCCGTTAGGAATAGCTTCATAGATGACTTGGAATTTATCAGGAGCATCAACCTCAAAACGAGCTTCAATAGATTTAGAGTCATTCATGACAATATCACGTGAAGTAGTCGAGGGCGCACCCGAATCAGTCCATTTCTTAAAATGATAGCCGCTATCTGCTAATGCTTCTATAGAAACGGTAGTTCCGTCAACAATATCAGAGTAAGTCTTTGTGCCACTATAATAGTCGCTCCAACTTCCATTGATCTTTGCACGACATTTACCACCCGTTCCAGCAGTAAGAGTTAGCGTTCGCATGATTACTTGGTCAAACATAGCAATATGCGTTGCATTTGTTCCGGTTTTAGCAGTGAATGTTGCAGGATTATCTGAAACCTTTGCACCGCTTGTATTCCACTCTCTAAACTTGTAGTTACCAACCGCACGAGCTTCAACTGAATAAATCGAACCTACAGCAGTTTTAAACGTGTGTTCAGAAGTAGACCAATTAGACCAAGAACCATCACCTATACGATAACGAGTTTCATTAGTTCCATCAGAACCTACCGTAATAGTAACTTCTTCCGGTGGAATCTCTACGAACGTACAAGAGAAATCTACATTTTCAGTAATAACCTTTGAATAAGGATTAGAGTTAGAAGTAGTTCCACCAATATTCCATTGTTCAAAAGAATAACCACTATCAGGAACACCTAATACTTCAATTGTCTCACCATCAGTAATACTAATGTTAAAATGCGAAGATGCAGCTTCTGAATATTTACCAGAGCCAATCTTATATTTGCATTTACCATTAGAGCCAGCAGTGATATTAACAATATGAGTTTCAGGTGGAATGTAAGTTTCCTTGAAATAAGCAGTATAAACTTTGCGATGCAGACCTTCTTCAACAATGATATTATTTTCATTATTAGGAAGATTAGCACCAGTAGGAGTCACCCACTTTTCAAATTCATAACCGCCGTTAGCTTTACCAGCGATAGTGACAATAGTCTTTTCCGGAGCAGTGACTTCGTGTCTTTCTGCCCATTGAGACCAAGCATCATTAATATCTTTATATCGAACTAAACCATTCGCATCTGCCACGATACTAAACGTGAAATAACGAATAGCTTCTTTAAAGTTTACCGTAATCGTAAGATCTCGTGTAACAACGATGCTATATGTACCATTACCATTATCTACAAGATTACCACCAGAAGCAGTAACTGTATCAACAGCCCAACCCTCAACCGGACTAGGAACAATTATTGCAGTTTGACCGGACTTATAAGTACCGCCACCGCTAACTGAACCTTTATCAGCAGGATTAGTTATAATAGTTACATTGTACTCCTCAATAACAGGAGCATCAAGCTCGAAGTGTGCAGTATAAGTTTCATCTTTCTCAACAACAAGATCATATTGAAGATTAGTAGAAACAATACGATTTAAACTATCAGTCCAATGAGTAAAATGATACCCTTGAATTGCCGCAGCTGTTATAGAATGCCTTGTACCTTTTGGGAATGTTCCGGCACCAACTACATATCCTGCATTAGCCGGATCAGCATTGACATTAATATAGAATTGTTCAATAGGAGCTTCATCCTTTTCAAATACGCCTATCAAATCCATATCTTTCTTAATAGTAAAAGACCAATTAGGACTAATAGACATAATCTCATTAGTATGGAACTCTTTCCAACCTTTAAAGTGATAACCTTGAACAGGTTTAGCATAAAGTTCAACACGACTACCAGCTTCAAATTGGAAACGGAAGCCATCTGAGTTTTCATCAGGAACAATAGCAGAACCACTACATCCAACAATACCACCTTCTTCAGGAGAAGGAACTAAAGTAACTCTATAGTAATCACGTTCGATATGACCAGACTGCATAAAATCTTGAAGATCTTTGATGTAAGTCCAAGCACGAATATATGTATCTTGACAACCACAAGTATTATTTCTAATACCACGACTAGGATGCACATAATTAGCTTTAAGACCAATGCAAACAAGAGTGTCATCAGTCAAAGACTCACTACCAACAATCAACTCTCTATCAATAGCAATAATATTACCATCAGTAGTTAGATTAATTTCGCAACCTTTTTCATCATACATATAGTAACAACCATCAGTACGATGATAGAAGAATCGAACGTTATGCTCACGCTTAGGAAATGTACCAAGAGGAAGAACTTGTTTTAACTTGACAATTTTAATATTACATTCCATAGCATTAAGTTTAAAC
>OGQX01003741.1_pt1 | contig 10107 bp, 10 predicted proteins | sample 1553291 | NCBI WGS metagenome assembly OGQX01 (sample SAMEA2580030, study PRJEB22360) | human gut metagenome | biome: human gut; feature: human-associated habitat; material: faeces | place: Denmark | collected 2008/2010 | reverse complement strand
CGCACTCTGCTGAACTGTCTTAAATGCATTATTTACGAGGATTGCTATAGATATCTTTATCATACGTCAGATAAAATCAGCCGGATGAATAGTAAATATTCATCCGGCTGCTTTCTGATATATACTATTTTTGTTTCATCCGTTTGATGACTTTCAGACGGGTAAATTCCTCACGTTCTTTCTCCTCCAGTGCATTCTGGATATCTTTGGTCAGTGCCTCGTACTTTGGAATAGTGATATTCTTCAGAGCATTGGCACGTTTCTGAGTTTTCTTGATATTGGCTGCAAGGCGGATGGCTGCATTTTCCACCATGGACAGGCGGATGGACAGCTCTTTTACCTTTTCAAAGGCAGCCTTGGCTTCGTCCAGAGACATCTTTGTGCTATAGTAGGCATAGGTGGGAGTGTTAGTGGTTTTGTCATATTCCACCAGAGGAATTTCCGTACCCATAACACTTCGGGTTTTAATGCGTATAGAGTTCTCGACAGGAACCGTACACGCAATCTGCTGGACAAAGGCGATACCAATCTCCATATTGGCTTTCTGCAGTGCTGTATAGGCAGTGCGGAAAGTCACATCAATCTGTGTCTGGATATCCTTTGCCTGATCGATCAGCTCCATCATTTCACGAATCAGGATGTTACGCTTCTTGTCCATCAGCTCATAGCCCTGACGGGAAAGTTTCAGCGAGTTTTTTGCAAGTATCAGGTTTCCCTTGGTGGGAAAGGTATTCGGATCCATGTAATCACCTCGCTTCTTTTAGCGTACTGTTTCGTGATAGTACTTGTCGAGGATCTTCGTATCAATTCGGTCGAGCTCTTCTTTCGGAAGAAGTCCCAGAAGCTCCCAGCCCTTATCCAGGGTTTCGGTGATGCTTCGGTTCTCGGTTTCGGACTGGCCGACAAATTCACTCTCAAAGGCTTTACCAAATACCAGATAGCGTTTATCTAGCGGGGAAAGCTCATCCTCACCGATAACGGAAGCAAGGGCTCTGGCATCTCCAACCTTTGCATAGCAGGAGAAAAGCTGATTTGCCACGTCCTGATGGTCTGCTCTTGTATAGCCTTCACCGATACCGTCCTTCATTAGACGGGAAAGAGATGGCAGTACGTTAATAGGCGGATAGATTGCCTGTCCATGAAGCTGTCTGTCCAGAACGATCTGACCTTCGGTGATATAACCGGTAAGGTCAGGGATCGGGTGAGTGATATCATCGTTTGGCATGGTCAGGATCGGGATCTGGGTTACGGAACCCGGTTTGCCTTTTACGATACCCGCACGTTCGTACAGGGTTGCAAGCTCACTGTACAGATAACCCGGATAACCTTTACGGGACGGAATCTCACCTTTGGAGGAGGAAACCTCTCGCATGGCCTCGCAGAAGGATGTGATGTCTGTCAGAATGACCAGGATGTGCATTCCTTTTTCAAAAGCAAGATACTCTGCGGCAGTGAGGGCGATCTTCGGTGTAAGAAGACGTTCAACAACCGGATCATTTGCAAGATTCAGGAACATAACTACATGGTCTGCAGCACCGCTTTCCTCGAAGGTACGGCGGAAAAATTCCGCTACGTCATATTTGACACCCATTGCCGCGAAAACAATGGCAAAATCTTCATCAGAGTCCTCTCCCAGAGAAGCCTGCTGTACGATCTGTGCAGCCAGCTTGTCGTGTGGAAGACCATTTCCGGAAAAGATCGGAAGCTTCTGTCCTCGGATCAGGGTGGTCAGTCCGTCGATTGCGGAAATACCGGTGTTGATATAGTTTCGGGGATATTCACGTGCTACCGGGTTCAGCGGCAGACCATTGATGTTTAATTTTACATCCGGGGTGATGTCCCCCAGACCGTCGATGGGCTGTCCGATACCGTTAAAGGTTCGTCCGAGGATTTCCGGGGAAAGCCCGATCTCCATGGGACGTCCGGTCAGCCGGGTATGGGTGTTGCCTAAGGACATACCGTCTGTTCCTTCAAAAACCTGGATAACAGCCTTGTCCTCATAAATCTCAATAATACGGCCGATCTTGCGAGTCCCGTCATCCATGTGAAATTCTACGATTTCCTCATAGGAGGCATTCTTGACGCCTTCCAGGACCACCAGAGGTCCGTTTATTTCGCTTAAGCCTAAATATTCAATTGCCATAAACTTCTCCTCTCTGTTACGACTCATAGCCGGTTATGGCTATGAATGTAACTGTTCCGGCATCAGCCGTTTTTTTCCATTATGTTATCATAGAAAGTATCAATGTCCTGCTTGTATTGGTCGAATTTATCAAGCTGATTATTTGCCACATCATATTTAATGGAAATAATTTTTTCAAAAATGTTGTTCCCCTCTTTCAGTACGGAAACCGGCATTCCACGGTTGATGAGTGCACGGCATTTTTCATAAAGATAGAGGATCGTTTCCATCATTTTAAACTGTTTTTCCATTGGTACGCAGGTGTCTTCTGCGTGAAAAGCGTTCTGCTGGAGGAAGCCCAGACGGATGACTCTGGCAATTTCCAGAGTCAGTTTCTGGTCATCCGGAAGAACGTCGCTTCCGATCAGCTTGACGATCTCCATCAGGGAGCTCTCCTGATTCAGGATTGCCATGAGCTGATTCCTGTCTGCTACAAATTTCGGGGAAACATGTTCTCTGTACCATGGAGTCAGGTCTTCCAGATATTCACTGTAGCTGGTGAGCCAGTGGATTGCCGGGAAGTGACGGGCATAGGCAAGGGATTTGTCCAGTCCCCAGAAGCAGCGGACGAAACGTTTGGTGTTTTGTGTGACAGGCTCTGAGAAGTCACCACCCTGTGGAGAAACTGCTCCGATAATGGAGACAGAGCCTTCGGTTCCGTTTAAGTTCTGCATCATTCCTGCACGTTCATAGAATGCGGACAGCTTGGATGCCAGATATGCAGGGAAACCTTCCTCTGCAGGCATTTCCTCCAGACGGCCGGACAGTTCTCGAAGAGCTTCTGCCCAACGGGAAGTGGAGTCTGCCATGATAGCTACGTCGTAACCCATGTCCCGGTAATATTCCGCAAGAGTTACACCTGTATAAATAGAAGCTTCACGCGCCGCAACCGGCATGTTGGAAGTATTGGCGATCAATGTGGTTCTGTCCATCATCAGGTTTCCGGATTTCGGGTCGATCAGTTTACTGAAATCTTCCAGAACCTGAGTCATCTCGTTTCCACGTTCTCCGCATCCAATGTAGATGATAATGTCTGCGTCAGACCATTTTGCAATCTGATGCTGAGTCATGGTCTTACCTGTACCGAAACCTCCCGGAACAGCGGCTGTACCGCCCTTTGCGATAGGGAAAAGAGTGTCCAGGATACGCTGGCCTGTGACAAGCGGGACGCTTGCGGGGAAACGTTTGTGGGTTGGTCGCGGGATACGGATCGGCCATTTCTGTGCAAGTGCCAGATCTTTGGTGGTTCCGTCTGCGAACTGAATGGTTACGATCGGTTCCAGAATGGTGTATGCTCCGTCAGATGCCGCGTGGATAACTGTGGCTTCTGTAAGATTCGGAGGAACCATGGATTTATGGAGAATGGAGTCTGTTTCCTGAGTTTCTGCGATAACAGAGCCGGGACCTACAACATCTCCTTCTTTTACTATGATGTGAGTGTTCCATTTCTTTTCTGTGTCAAGAGAATCAACGCTGACACCTCGTGAAATATATTTGCCTGAGGCTTTGGCAATCTCTTCCAGAGGGCGCTGGATACCATCAAAAATATTGTGGATGATTCCAGGTCCCAGAAGTACAGAAATGGCATCTCCGGTTCCTGTAACTGTATCGCCCGGTTTCAGTCCTGTAGTCTCCTCGAAAACCTGTACGGTGGTCATGCCTTTCTTCAGGCCGATGATCTCACCTACCAGATGTTCCGGACCTACATAGACCATCTCGGAAATCTTAAATCCGCTGTCGCCCTTCAGATAAATGACGGGGCCGTTGACACCGTAGATAATACCTGTATTACTCATGTTCTGGTCCTCCGTCAAACTTGAATTCTTTGTATGCTGCCTCAAAATTTCCTGCAAAAGAGTGATCGATCAGGATGTTTTTCTGAGGAATCGTAGCGCGGATACCGCCAAGAAAAGAGTCCTTTGCAAGCTGGATAGCAGTACCTGTTGTATGCTGAAGTTTCTCTGCAAGAGATCTGTCCTCCGGAGAGAGATAGATGGTAATCTCATCATTTCCCGCGAAATCCAGAGCTTCTTTGATCTTAGCAGTTAAATAGTTCTCATACTCCGGAGTTTTGGTAAAGGATTCCAGAAGTCCTTTTACTTCGGAGAAAATTTTCTCTTTTAATTCGTTTTGCTTTCTGGTCCAGTCACGCTTGATCGTGAGCTGTTCTGCGGAGAGAGCCTTGTTTATTTCACGTCGGGCGCTGGCAGTTTCCGCTTTGATCTGTGTCTGGGCGTTTTCTTCACTGAGAGTTTTGTGTTCTTCTGCCATTTTCTCCAGAGCCGCTTTATGCTCATCGAGAATGGCGGCAGCTTTTTCGTGGGCTTCCTCTACAGTGATATCATAAAAATGGCTGAGTTTTTCATCAATTGTCATGTTAACACCTGCCTGTAATATTTAGATTGTAACTGTTCACTCCGTTCACAGTAACGTAGCCAAAATTCATTCTAGATTGCCTGCGGCAATGGGATTTTGGCTTGTATGTCTCGGGATAGTGGTGTGTGAACAGTAACATTAGATTTACTATTGGTAACTGTTTTACAGTTTTAAACCAATAGCTTCATTCACATATGAAGTGATAAAATCCGGTTTGCGGCCAGTACCGTGCCTGTCGGGAATTTCAATGATCAGAGGGGTTTTGTGATGAAGCTTTACATCATCTATAATTTCGGGAAACTCCCGGCCGAATTTCTCGGTCAGGAGTATGATTCCGATTTCTTTATTGGAGATAGCTTTCTGCAAAGCATCTTTTAATTCATCATGTGTGTGTACGACCACGCCCTCCACACCTGCCAGTCTCATCCCTGTGTAGGTATCGATATTGTCGCTGATCAAAAACATCTGCATCTTATAACTGTCCCAGGATCATGAAGGAGATGATCAGTCCATAAAGGGCAACACCTTCTGCAAGACCTACGAAAATAAGGGATTTACCAAGGATACTCTGATCCTCGCTGATAGCACCTAAGGCTGCGCTTGCCGCACTGGCAACGGCAATACCACCACCGATACAGGAAAGTCCGGTTACAAGAGCTGCTGCGATATAACCCATACCTGTTGCAAGTGTGCCTTCAGAGCCTGCAGCTGCCTGTACGGAAGAAGCACCTGTGAACATAACTGCAATGGCGATAAGCATGGTTCCAAAGAAGAAGAATGCGTTTACACCGAGAGCTGTTTTGTAACGTCCGCGGTTTTTTTCACCGATGAGATAGTAGCCAAATGGAAGAATGATGCTGAGTACCAGTGCGATTGCTAAAATGATCTGTGCGATTGTTGTCATAATTAAATCTCCTCTTAGTTCTTGATTTTGCTGTTCATATATATCATATTTATTCGGCTTTGAATATCTGGCTGACCGACAGATATGGGTTTCCCGAGGATGATATATAAATGAAAATAGTATAATTTCTGATGATCTTTCTGTCTATTTTACAGAGCGGAACGGCTCAAATTTACGTCCTGTACCTTTGTAGAAGCGGCTGAACATTTCATAATATTCCAGACGAAGCACCTGGATACCGACGATCAGGCCCTCCATACCACATACAAAAAGGTTTCCCAGAACTACTACTATCCAGTTCAGGTTTCCGCTTTCTGCGCCTGCAAGCATGAGAACGACTTCCATCATCGCTGCATGGCTGACTGCGAAAGCTCCGATACGGACGAAAGAAAGGGTATTGGAGAAGTAGCTTAACAGGACTTCAAACATTTCAAAAAGTCCCTGTACAACGAACATTCCCTTCTCTTTTGGCATAACTTCTGATTTCTTCTCAATGAGGGCTGTAAGTGGCTCTTTCAGGAAGATTAGGATCAATGGTACGCCGAACATGATAAACAGTACGATTCCGCCGGGAAGTGTTTTGCCATTCAGTATAAGTGCAATGGAGACAACTGCAGAGCCGTAGAATACCAGACCGGCCACTGAGTTTGTATCAAACCAGATGTGTTCTACATCTCCGGCTTTCCAGGCATTCAGGATGTTAAATACCATACATAAAAGGATCAGGCACATACCAAAACCAATGGCAACAATAAATACTGTATTCAGCTTTCCGATAAACGGAACTGACATCATATTGTTCATCGGGCGAAGCCACAGGGCAGGTATCACATCTTCGAATCCGAAGATACTTCCGAACATAAATCCGAAGATTGTGGAGAACACACCTGCACAACTGATAATGCCTGCCAGTGTGATATGTTTGAATTTATAAAGCAGGAAACCTCCGATAAAGAGCAGCAGTCCCTGTCCCACATCACCGAACATTGCACCGAAAATAAAGGAATAAGTCAGTGCTACAAACCATGTGGGATCCATCTCGTTATAGGCCGGAAGACCATACATCTTAATGTACATTTCAAATGGTTTAAACAGTTTCGGGTTCTTCAGTTTGGTAGGTGGCTGCTGGTGGATGCCTGGCTTCAGATGTTCGTCCTCTTCACCGTCAATAATGCAGAAAATGCGGCTGTCGTCTTTGATATCATTCTGGAAAGAATGGGCATCTTTCTCTGTCATCCATCCACATAAGATATAGAAAACGTCCTTATCCCCATGTGTACATGCTGCAAGTCTGCGCACATCAAAGTTACCGGAAAGCTGTGCGATAGCATTGCGTGATGCAACGATATCTTTCTGATTTCTAAGAAGAAAATCTGCTTTTTTCTGATCGGCAGATGCCAGATCAGCAGCAGCTCTGTTGCGTGTTTCAGTCAGTTGTTCGAAAGCTTCTTTTGCTGTTCCCTCATAAGTATCCGGCATATAAATACGCTCGAAGTGCATGGAAGAATAGACGGCTTTTACTTTCTGGGCTTCGTGCTCCGGGACAAAATACAGACCCCAGACATACTGGTCATCTTCATCACATTTAATGAAAATTGTGTCCAGATTTTCGTAAATATACTTTTCAAATTTCTGGTAATATTCCTTCTCAATCCTTCCGAAACGGAAGTGGATGAACTGGAATTTCAGGATTGAGGAAATATTGTAATTAATATTTCTGAACGGGCGGATCACTCGCAGAGATTCATCCAGAGCTGCAAGCTGACTCTCCAGATCAGCACGTTTATTGCTTAGTTCCTGATAATCAGACTGAATCCGGCGGATTGTATTTAAAGCCTGTTCAGTATCCATGGGTTTGGCAGAAATCTTCTCCGGATCTGCCAGTTCATCATAGAAACTGTTGGCAGTAGAGAGTGCTTCCTTATATGGATTGATTTCCATAAACGGAGAAAGACTCTCTACTGCGGTCAGCTCGGAAAGGGCATTTTCCAGATGAATTTCGTACTTGGAAAGATAGGTGTTTACCACTCTGTCAATATCGGTTTTAGGACCGGTAATGCTCAGGAACTTCATTTTCTCAATCATAAATTCACCTCCTGGTTAATGTTCTTTAAACTGCGAAGCAGTTATTCAGTTATGCGCCATATAGAAATCAACTGTTGCAAATATAACGCATGGCTTCATCATGCTGCACACCGTAACGTACGCATTCAATGGCGATAGTCAGGCGGTTTACTTCGTGTTCCTTGTTATACAGATAAGAATAGATCACTGCTACAGAATATGGATTTCTGTGGGATTCCTTCTCGAGGATTGAGCGGTGGATGTGGTTGTAGAATTCTTCCAGATTGGCTACGGTAAGCTGTTCATATTTGTTTCCGTACCATGTTTTCTGGAAAATTCTTCGACCTTCTTCGTATGAAGGTGCTTCCACCAAAGCTGTGATCTCTTCTTTCTTTAACTTATAATTTACAGGGATCAGCAGGGCATAAATACTTGCCGGATCCATGTTGTAATACCTTTTGGAACGCTGGATAAACTGCAGGTTCAGCATATCAAATTTCTCGCCGTAAGTGCAGGTAATCTCTTCCAGATCTTTACCTTTAAACAGCTTCTTACGGATGTTCCAGATCTGGGTAAAATAGTACAGATCCAGTGCCATACCATAGTCGAAGAGAAGTGCTGTTTCATGCTCCTGGATCTTCGAAAGCGGGATATAAAATTCGTTTCCTTTGAGGCAGGAGATCAGTTCCTCCATGGTGGAACAGGTAGTGATCCGGTCTACATCAATATTGGAATGCAGACGGAAAAATTCACGGTACGGAGAAACATCTACAGGATCCGTGTCGCGGTGATCGAAGATATTTGTCATGACTTCCTTCAGTACACGGATTTCATATCGCTTGGAATACAGATCCAGAAATTTACGCTGCTCCGGGTTGGCAAAGTGATAAATTCTGGAGAAATTCTGGAATATGGATTTCTTCAGAAGCTTCTCAATCTGGCCACGGTGCAGGGTATTTTCATCCAGTGCATCCCACCTGGAAGAGTATTCCGGCATTCGCTTCAGATAGGCGGCTACCTGCGTGACATCGGAGAGTTGGAGGATTTCCTCGAACTGATCCATGGTAGTAAGCCTGCTTTGCATTGCGCGGATTTTCGTGGAAAGTCCGCTGTAGGAGAGTACGCCTCCCATTGTTTTTCACTTCCTTTCCTGATGTCATTTAGCGTTTGAGACAGATCTTTACATAGTCAGTATTTTCTCAAACAATTCTCTGGAAAGTTGTGAGTGCTGCTGTTCGTAATGAGCATCCAGTGAAGAAAAGGTAGCGTCTGTGTCTGCACGTAACTGTGCCAGGCGAGAATCTTTTTCTTCTTCCAGTTGCTGACGGATCCGTCGAATCTGCTCTGCTGTCCGGGTCTCCAGCTGCTCGTCATAATTTTTACATTTCTGTTCTGCCTCTTCAGAAAGCTGTTGCTTTTGCCGGTCGCAGTCTTCCATGATGCGTTGGGCTGTAAGCTCGATTTCAGATAATTTGTTAAGTATCTGCTCCATCTTCAACCTCCTTGGTTGTCAAAATTTTACAAAAAAACCAGATTTACTATGCACAAAATAGTAATATCTGTTAGATATCATACACCCTTTTGTTTAAAAAAACCATCTAAATTTTTTTCAGAAATAAAAAAATTGTTATTTTTTAGACAAGTTAAAGAAATCTCCTGCGAATATCTGTCCGGGATGTAATTGACGTTAGGAGTATGGTATGGTAGTTTATTGGTGGCAGGAAATTGCACGCACATCTTGCGTAAAGCATTTTTCAAACACGCTCTGGAGATATAAGAAAAGGAACAGGAGATTTTTATGAGATTAAGAAATATTCCGGGAGCTCAGGATGCAATTCTGGAGAGCCCTTATGTGGTGCAGGAACCACAGACAAAGAAAGGACACTGGGGGGAGGTTTTTGTGAAAAAGCAGCCTCTTCATATTGAAGTAGGGATGGGAAAAGGAAGATTTCTTATGGATCTGGCCCGGCTGCATCCGGATATCAATTATATAGGAATCGAGATGTATGACAGCGTTCTTCTTCGCGCATTGCAGAAGAGAGAAGAACTGGAGGAGAATGGAGAGGTTTATTCTAATTTATTTTTTATGAGAGTGGATGCCAGACTTCTGCCGGAAATCTTTGAGAAAGGTGAAGTAGATAAGATTTATCTGAACTTTTCCGATCCATGGCCAAAAGCCCGCCATGCAAAACGTCGCCTGACATCCAGAGAATTTCTGGCACGTTACGACCAGATTCTGGTTCAGGATGGAAAAGTGGAATTTAAGACAGATAATAAGGAACTGTTTGAATTTTCCCTGGAAGAAGTGGAGGAAGCCGGATGGAATCTGGAAGCTTCTACCTTTGATCTGCATCATAATGAAGAGATGGTACAGGGAAATGTTATGACAGAATATGAAGAGAAATTTTCTTCTATGGGAAATCCAATCTGTAAGATGGCGATTTCCAGAGAGTGTCACAGATAAAAAAGCAGAGCAATTATCTGGTTTATAGCAATTCCGTAGTGAAGTGGATTGCGATTATTCATTTGATTATCTATTGTGGCTGGCAATGCATATTATAGTATAAGAAAATTTCGGGGC
>OGQX01003731.1_pt1 | contig 10124 bp, 14 predicted proteins | sample 1553291 | NCBI WGS metagenome assembly OGQX01 (sample SAMEA2580030, study PRJEB22360) | human gut metagenome | biome: human gut; feature: human-associated habitat; material: faeces | place: Denmark | collected 2008/2010 | reverse complement strand
TATTATTTAAAAAAATAAATGTAAAAAAATTAGAAAGAATTGCTACTTTATTACAGTCTTTAAGTAAAGAAATATCCGAAAAAGAAAAAGAAGATATTGATTTTGGTTTAAGTGCTGGATGGTATAAATATACACTAGATAGTCCACAATTTAATGAAGTTATAAATATGGGGAACAGTGCAATAAAACCATTATATTGGATAATATATAAAAGTAGTAATCAAGGTTCTTATGAATATATTTGTGCAATGGCATTATCAAAATTAGTTGATTTTGATGATAAAAATGATTCGTGGTCTACATCAAAAGAATTTTTAGAAAAATTCAATCAAAAAATTATTGATAATAGAGAAAGATAAATTACAATTTAGTAATTAGTTAGAAAAATAGTATTTGTAGCTGAGATTAAATTGTAAAAAGAAAGGTGATATTTATGAAAAAAATTTTAAAAGTAATTGGTGGTATTTTAGGAATAATAGTTGTTTTAGGAATTGTATTTTTTATAGTAGATTATAATAGAGCAAGAAATCAGGAAAAACCTATTTTTTGCATACAAAATCCAGCTGGAATGTTAGCTGATGGAGGTACAATAGAATATTTTGGTTTAGGTTATAAAGTAATAGATTTCCATACATTAGCAGGATTTGATGACGTAAAGATAGGTAGTTGGTTTATGGATTACAATGACTTTAAAGAAGAAATGGAAGCGTACGAAAAGAAATATAAAGAAAATTTATCAGCAAATGAGGAAAATAATAGCAATTTAGAAAATGTTATAATGAAAGTTGATAGTACTACAATAAAACCAACCAGTATTTCAATAATAATTACAAATAACAATGACAATGACATAGGATATGGAGAAGAATATAAAATTCAAAAAAACATAAATGGAGAATGGAAATATTTAGACAATTTACCAAATACAAGTTGGAATGATATAGCTTATATAATCAAAGCAAATAGCCAAACAACAAAAAAATTGAACCTAGAAAATACTTATGGAGAATTAGGCAAAGGAACTTATAGAATTATAAAGACTATGTTTTCTGAAAATGGTAAAAATACTGATATTTATTCAAATGAATTTGAAATTAAATAGTTAGCGAGAAATTACAAGTTATAGAGTAGTTTTAAGAGTGATATTTAAAATATTGCTCTTTTTTTCTGTCAAATTTATAATTAAATAATTTGCACATTTCTCAAATTCAAAAGATTATATTAGAATAAGTTTGAGGAGGGATAAGGAAATGGAAGAATTATTTAATAGACCTATTTTAGATCAACTATATGATTCAATAAGTGATGATTTTGAAACAATGCTATTAAAGAAAAAGAATAGTGATGGGAAATTTACAGAGTCATTAAAAGTAGAAGAAGAATTAATTTATTTGATAAAAAAATTAGTTAAAGACGAAGAAATGTTAGACCAAATAACTAATAAATTAAATAAATTTGAACTCGCCATTGGTAATGAAACTGACTTACTTTGTAAACATTATTACAAATTAGGAATAGTTGATAGTAAAAAAATATTGATGGAAATAGGAGAATAAAGGTATGGAAGAAATCGCAGGTAATTTTTTTGATAATTATGAAGAAGGTTTTTTAGAGTATTTAGAAGTTAATAAAGCACAAGCATTAAAAGATAGAGAAGACTATCAAACATTAAATAAAAAGATATCAGAACTAAAGTATAAATACCCAAATGTAAGAACATTTTTAGAAGAAAAAGAAGCAATAGATTTAAGAGATGATGAACAATATGCAATACTTAATGTACTTGATTATGAAACTGAACTTGATGTTATTGAGTTAAAAGAAAGTTTTAAATTAGGTTTTAAAGAAGCATTAATCTATTTAAATAATATGGGAATGTTAAAATTAAACTAGTTTAAAGGGACGGATAATTTAAAAAATCTGTCCTTTTTATTATGCAATAGAAAAGAAAGAGAGTGTGATAAATTATGGAAAATGAAGAATTAAAAAATAAGTTAATTGAAAAATTAGAAAGGGAATTAACAGATTTTAAAGATAGTTTAAAGGGACTACCTGCAGAACAAATAATAGACAATAGTTATAAAATAACATGTATGCAAACGATACAAGATTATTTAGCATACGATAAAGATTATTCAAAATTCGAACTTAAAACATTACTTAAAAGGGAGCATATATTAGAAGAATGCTATGATGATTGGTTATCTAATGATGGTAGTTTAAGAGAAGCTATAGAATTTTCAGTAGATGATACGATAGACATTATTAGAGATAATGAGGTCAAAAAAGAACGAAATAAAGATGCAAGATAAAGAAAAAGGAGGTGCAAAACATGTCTAAATTTGTACCAAAAGATGTAGTAAAACAAGCAAAAGAAATTGATTTACTAACTTATTTTATGAACAATAATCCATCAGAACTTGTAAGAAAAGGTACTAATACATATTCCTTAAAAAGTCATGATAGTGTCATTATAAGTAATGGATTATGGCATAGATTTTCAACACATCAAGCAGGAAAGTCAGCAGTTGATTATCTTATTAAAGTAGAAAATATGACATTACAAGAGGCAGTTTCAAGTGTATTAAATAGAAATATAGATACATATATTAGACCTCAATATAGTAATGAAAACGCACCTAAAACAATAGTAATTCCAGAAAAAGCGAGTACCAATAAACAAGTTATAGAGTATCTAAAAAACAGAGGAATTGATGAAGAAATAATAAATGATTGCATAAATAAAAAGATTATTTATCAAGAAAATAAAACCAATAATGCAGTATTTTTAGGGTACGATAATGATAACAATATCAAATATGCAGGGTGCAGAAGTACAAATGAAAAAAGAATAATGAGAGATGCAAAGGGGAGTTCAAAAGAGTATTCTTTTAGAATGTTAGGAGCAGAAGAATGTAATTCATTACATATATTTGAAAGCAGTATAGATTTATTATCTTATGCAACATTATTAAAAAATAAGGGATATGATTATACAAATCAAAATCTTTTATCACTTGCAGGAGTGTACCAACCAAGTTCTAATATAGAACAAAGTAAAGTACCAATAGCAGTACAAAACTTTTTAAATAAAAACACAAATATAAAAGATATTGTATTACATTTTGATAATGATATAGCAGGAAGAAATGCAACAAAAGCAATGATATATGCACTTGATAAGTACAATGTTTATGATATTCCTGCTCCTTATGGTAAAGACATAAATGATTACTTATGTTACAGCATAGGGTTAAAAAATAGGCAAGAAATTGACAGATATAAAATGAAAAAAGAACAAAATAGAGTACCAATATAGGTACATTTAAAAATGTAAAAAGAGGATTTCTTGTCCTAGCAAGCACTGAATTTGTTCACACGAAAATATCGTGTTTCAAAATTCTATTCTATGGGGAAACCCCAATCCCCATTTTTAAATGAGCAAAACAGGAGGGAGAGATTTGAGAAAAAGATATATAAGAAAAGATATAATGCTTAATGAAATTGAGAATGAAAAACTAATTGAAGATTGCCAAAGATGTAATCTTTCTTATGGAGAATATTTTAGAAGATTGTTAATGAATGAACAAATAAAAGAAAAGCCTGGCAAAGAATTTTATGTGATAATGAAACAGCTTTCTAAAATAGGAGTTAATCTTAATCAAATAGCAAAGAAAGCAAATCAAACATATAAAATAGATAAAGATTATTATAAGAGTGAAGCAGATATTTGGCATAAATTTGCAGAAGAAGTAAAAGATAAATTTTTATAGGAGGTGGTAATTTGGCAGTAACAAAAATATGGAAAGTTGTTAAAAGAATGGATCATGTTATAGGTTATGCTAAAGATGTAAATAAAACAAAAATTGAATTTAATCAGAATTATGAGATGTTAGTAGATGACTTGCAAAATGTAATTGATTATGCAAGAAATTCTGATAAAACAGAAAAAGAATATTTTGTTACAGGAATAAATTGTGATTCAGATTCAGCTTATGAAGAAATGCAAGATACAAAAAGATATTATAATAAAAAAGATAAAATTTTAGCATTTCACGCATATCAATCTTTTGCAGAGGGAGAGGTTACTCCTGAATTAGCACATCAAATTGGTGTGCAACTTGCAAATGAAATGTGGGGAGATAGATTTCAAGTAGTAGTTACAACTCATCTGAATACTAATCATATACATAACCATATTGTACTTAATTCTGTTTCTTTTGAAGATGGTTTAAAATATTATGATAATCATACTAATTATGCAAAAATGAGGCATATATCAGATGAACTTTGTAAGGAATATGGATTAAGTGTAATAGAAGAAAAAGCAACAAAGAAAAAAATGAACTATGATAATTTTTATAAGAAATCTTTATATACTGACAACTATTCTAATAATGCAAAACGAGATTTAGATTTAGCAATTAGACAAGCATATTCTTATGATGACTTTTTATACTTAATGAAAAAATTAGATTATGAAATTATTTTTAGAGCTAATAAAATAAGTGTTAGAAAAGAACCATATAAAAGAAACATTAGAATAGAAAGAAGATATGGAGAAAATTATTCAATAGAAAATATAAAAAGAAGAATAATAGAAGAACAAGCTGTTCGAGTTCCGTTTATAGAAAATGTTTATAATTATAGAAAAGTTAATTATCCTTTTGCTAAAAGGCACAAAAGAGCCAAAGCGAAAGGATTTATTGCTTTATATTATCATTATTGTTATTTGTTAAAAGTTTTTCCAGATAATGTACCACAACAAAGATTACCACAAAGTATTAGAGCAGATGTTTCAAGAATGGAACAATTATCTGAAGAAGCAAGATTTTTAGCAACACATAAAATAAAAACATTTGAAGAATTAAGTAACTATCAAGATGATATAAATTTTAAAATAAAAGAAATATTAGACCAAAGAGAAAGACTTTGGGCAAAAAGAAAGTTATCAAAAGATGGAAATGAAATGCACGAATATGCAGAGCAGATTTCATCTTTAAATGATAAATTAATCAAATTAAGAAAGAGGGTGGAATTATGTGAAGATATTAAAATAAGAGTACCGAAGATAGATAATAATTTATCTGAATTAGATACACAAGAAGAAATGGAAAAAGAAACAAAAGATAGAAAAAAAGAGAAAAGAAAAAAAGGAAAGGAGTAAATGATATATGAGTGTTAATGGAGATGTATCAGAACAAGTAGTAAGATTAAGTTTAGAGGGATTTGAAATTTTAGCAAGATTAACTGGTAGTGGAGCAAAGAATGTTGCTGCAATGATTTATACTATAATGAAAGATAAAAGACAAACGAAAGGAAAAATTAGACTTAATAATATGTTAAAAACAGGAAAGCCTTTAAAAATATTTACAGTAAGCAGAGAAGATTTAAAAACATTTGCAAGAGAGGCAAAAAATTATGGTATTTCATATTGTGCTTTAATCAATAGAAATAATAAAGACATTGATGGAATGGTAGATGTTATGGTTAAAGATGAAGATGCTTCAAGAATAAATAGAATTGTAGAAAGATTTAAACTAACAACAACAGATACGGCGAAAATGGATACTGTTATTACAAAATCTATTGAAGATAGAGAGGCAGAAAAAAGAGAAAAGAGTATTCCAGAAAAATCAAAGGAACAACAACTAGAAGATTTACTTGCTAAAAAGCCTATGCAGACAGAAGAAACTTCAAAAGTAAATTTCAATATGGCAAAGACGGAAAAAGACCCTCTGTCAGAGCCTTCCTCAACGACTTCCAAAATGCAAGAAGGGGTATCTAAAGGAGAAAAGAAACCATCTGTAAAGAAAGAACTTGCAGAACTTAAAGTTGAAGCAAAGAGATTAGATGAACAAAAATCTAAAGAAAAGGTTAAAGTAAATATAGCACCTGTTCAAAATAATAAAAAAGCAAAAGCGAAATCAAGTAGATAAGGAGGAATGTTTAATGGAAGAAATGAGAACAATTAATTTAGATAAATATGATTATCGACTAATATTAAATGCATTAAATGAATTTAGAAATATAAAAATACAAGAAAATGTTGATATAGAAATCATAGATAAGTTAATGTCAAAATTGTTAAAAGCCCCTGTAAATAAAAAGATGTTATCTTTAAATAGAACTGCAAAGGGAAAATTTACAAGCAATGAAGCAAGATGAAAAAAGAATTTTGAGGGTGTTGTATGTAATAGGAATTATTCCAATTATTTGGATTGCTCTCCTTTTAGCTCCTTATACTAAAGGTGGACTTATAGAAATAATAAAAAATGGTAGTGTAGCATTAAATCAGCCATTTAAAATAGTTATTGTAGAGAATAGCATTAGAACTATTCTTATTTTTTTGATTATTTATATATTTTCAATCTTATTATATGAATCAACTAGAAAAAATTATAGGAGGAGAGAAGAAAATGGTTCAGCCAAATGGGGCGAGGCAAAGGAATTAAATAAAAAATACAAACAACCTAATAATTATAATAAGTTGCTTACTAAAAATGTTTCTGTTGGATTAAATGGAAGAAAGCATAGAAGAAATGTTAATGTATTAGTTATTGGTGGTTCTGGTGCAGGAAAGACATTTAGTTATTGTAAGCCAAATGTAATGCAATGTGCAACATCGTATGTTATACTTGATCCAAAAGGAGAAATCGTTAGAGATACAGGTTATTTATTAGAAAAAGAACGGATATGAAGTCAAAGTATTAGACTTAATAAATATGGAAAAATCACATTGTTATAATCCGTTTGTATATATAAAAACAGATAATGATGTTCAAAAATTAGTAACAAATCTTTTTAAATCAACAACACCAAAAGGAAGTAGTACAAACGACCCATTTTGGGATACTGCTGCAAGTATGTTACTTTTAGCTTTAATATTTTATTTGAAATATGAAGCACCAGAAGAAGAACAAAACTTTGTAATGGTAATGGAATTACTACGAGCAGGAGATGTTAAAGAAGATGATGATGAATATGTTAGTCCTCTTGATATGTTATTTAATAGATTAGAAACAAGAAAACCAGAACATATTGCTTTAAAATATTATAGAGCATATCATTCAGGTTCAGCTAAAACATTAAAATCAATACAAGTAACTCTTGCTGCAAGACTTGAAAAATTTAATTTAGAAAGTATGGCAGGGCTAACTCAAACAGATGAACTTGATTTACCAAGTTTAGGAGAAAAGAAAGTTGCATTGTTTGCAATTATTCCAGATAATGATACATCATTTAATTTTTTAGTTAGTGTTTTATATACACAACTTTTTCAACAATTATTTTATTTAGCAGATTATAAATATGGTGGCAGTTTACCAATACATGTACATTTTGTTATGGATGAGTTCGCTAATGTAAGTTTACCAGATGATTTTGATAAAATATTATCAGTAATGAGGTCAAGAGAGGTATCTGTTTCTATAATATTGCAAAATTTAGCACAATTAAAAGCCTTATTTGAAAAACAATGGGAATCAATAGTTGGAAATTGTGATGAGTTTTTATATTTAGGTGGTAATGAACAAAGCACCCATAAGTATGTTAGTGAATTATTAGGAAAAGAAACAATAGATACAAATACTTATGGTAGGAGTTATGGTTCACATGGCAGTTATTCTACAAATGACCAAATCGCAGGTAGAGAACTATTGACACCAGATGAGGTAAGAATGCTAGATAATAATTATGCTTTACTTTTTATTAGAGGAGAAAGACCAGTAAAAGATTTCAAATTTAATTTAAAAGAACATTTTAATAGCATAAATACACCTATTGGAAATAAAGAAATAAAACCATATATACATGGAGGAACAGAAAATTCAATAGGTACAATATCATTTAATTTAGATGATATGGAAATTGATACAAAAGAAATTATAGATTTAGAAACAAATGAACTTGATGTTGAATTATTATCAAGTGAAGAAATCGAAAATATGTACAAAGAAGATACAAAAAATGATAATAGTATCTAAAAGACCAAAGTTATATCTAAAAAATAAACTTTGGTCTTTTTTTGTACCCAAAAATAAAAATTAAGGAGGAGTTTTGATATGGAAAATAAGAAAAAAGGAAATTTTAAAGTATTTTTAAAGAAAACATTAAAAAGAGGAGCAATAATTATAGGTTATGTTATTGCATTAAATGTGGCACAGCAAATTCACTCTTTTGCAGCAGATGACCCAATAGCTATTGTTAATAATTTATCTAATTTTATATTTGGATTAATAAGAGCAGTTGGAATGATTATATTAGGATTTGGAATAGTTCAAGTAGGTATGAGTTTAAAATCTCATGATCCAACACAAAGAGCAAACGGAATAATGACTTTAGCAGGTGGAGTTGTAATTACATTTGCAAAAGAAATTTTAAATATTATTACAGGTGGATAAAGATTAAGGCAGTTTTATCTGCATTAATAAATTAATTTTAGAATGGAGGTGCTAGATGTGAATTGGATTGTAGGAAATTTACAGAATGCATTAGATACATGGAATGGTAAATTATCAGAAATTTATATGTTAGTCACACAAAGTCCAGCAGATTTTAAAGGTGGAGCTATATGGAACATTATTCTTAATATAAATGGTGCATTACAGGCAATAGGGTTAGCATTGCTTGTATTATTTTTTGTAGTTGGAGTAGTTAGAACATGTACTAATTTTTCAGAACTAAAAAGACCAGAACAAGCAGTAAAACTATTTTTGAGATTTGCAATAGCAAAAGGAATTGTTACTTATGGACTAGAGTTAATGCTTGCAGTATTTAAAATAATTCAGGGAATAGTAACAACTATAATGGCAAAAAGCTCATTTCAAGCAAGTAGCATGTCATTACCACAATCAATAATAGATGCAGTTAATAATTGTGGATTTTTTGAGAGTATTCCATTATGGGCAGTTACATTGCTTGGAGGACTTTTTGTAACAGTATTGTCATTTATTTTAATTCTTACTGTATATGGTAGATTCTTTAAATTATATATGTACACAGCGATAGCTCCAATACCTTTGGCATCATTTGCTGGAGAAACTACACAAAATATTGGTAAGAGTTTTTTAAAAAGTTATATAGCAGTATGTTTAGAGGGAGCAATAATTGTACTGGCATGTGTAATATTTTCAGCATTTGTAACAAGCTCGCCATCAGTAGATACAGGTGTAGCTACTGTTACTATGGTTTGGAAATATGTAGGAGAACTTATATTCAATATGCTAGTTCTGGTGGGAACAATAAGGCTGTCCGATAGAATCGTACGAGAAATGATGGGAATATAAAAATGGAAGGAGCCGTAAATATGAGCATGGATTTTATACATACAGAAGAACATGGAATTAAATATTTAGTACACCCATCTGGGAGTATCTTTGAAGGTATGAAAATAAGAGAAAATCCAGATGATGCATTTGATAATGCAATAAAAAGAGGAATGAAAAATGGAATACAACTTCCCTGTGATAAGGACTACGCACCCCAAGCCCCGTCCTGCCGACGAGACGAAGCTGGGCTTTGCGAAATACTTCACCGACCACATGTTCGTCATGGACTATGACGAAGGACAGGGCTGGCACGACGGGCACGTTGTGCCGCACGAGCCGTTCCTCATCGAGCCGGCGTCCTGCGTGCTGCACTACGCACAGATGATGTTTGAGGGCATGAAGGCCTACCGCACGCCGGACGGCGGCGTCCAGATTTTCCGGCCGGACATGAACATCAAGCGTATGGCCCGCACGAATGAGCGCATGTGCATCCCGGAGCTGCCGGGAGACCTGTTCCTCGCGGCGGTCAAGGCTGTGATTGAGGCGGATCGCGACTGGATTCCCTCCGCGCCGGGCACTGCGATGTATATCCGGCCGTTCATCTTCGGCGATGAGGTCTCGTTCTCGGTTCTGCCGGCCAAGCACTACAAATTTATGATCATCCTCAGCCCGACGGGCTCCTACTACGCGGCAAACGACGGTGGCCTGGCCACGACGCGCATCTATGTGCAGGACAAATACATCCGCGCGGCGCACGGTGGCACGGGCTATGCCAAGGTCGGCGGCAACTACGGCGGCGGCATGCGCGCCAGTCAGGACGCGATGAAATATAACTGCAAGGATGTGCTGTGGCTC
>OGQX01003726.1_pt1 | contig 10130 bp, 9 predicted proteins | sample 1553291 | NCBI WGS metagenome assembly OGQX01 (sample SAMEA2580030, study PRJEB22360) | human gut metagenome | biome: human gut; feature: human-associated habitat; material: faeces | place: Denmark | collected 2008/2010 | reverse complement strand
CCAGCCGGTAGAGATAGACGTTCTGCCCTGCGTCAGAAGCAGTTTCCGCCATTCCTATGTCGCCGGCGCGGTAAATATATTCTGTCAGGAAGTGGACGAAACGCTGATGGAAGTTTTCGTCCTTGGGAATTTTTCTGTAGTTTTTCATAACGATGGGTGCCCGATTGCCGAAGAGTTTTTCTGACAGCCCTTCGTCCATGTCATGCACATGATAGATATGCCAGTAGAGATTTGTTTCATCTCTGTTTGTTCCCATGAGAAGGGAAATACGCGGCCCTGTTTGCTGCCGGATCAGGGCAAGGGCGTCGTTTCCTTCAAAATTAATGCCGTCAAATACAGGGCCTGCTGCATGCAGGTTGAATCCGCTGAACATGGGAGCCTGGGCTTTTAAAATGGCTTCCCAGGGCATGGTGAGGATTTCATGGGCCCTGTCTTTCGTAAGACCTGCATGGGACATAAACTGATCTGTTATGCACCGGGCAGTATGTACATCTCGAATGCACTGCACGGCGCCGCTGCAGAGGATGGCTTTTTGAAACAGCCCCCTGGCTTTTTTCATGATGGTCAGGGCACCGCAGAGCTTGGCACCGGCGCTTTGGCCCATAATGGTTACATTATCCGGGTCGCCGCCAAAGGAAGCAATGTTCTTCCGAACCCAGCGGAGGGCCTCGATAATATCCAGAAGGCCGCTGTTTCCGGACTGTCGGTATGCATCTCCCAGATAACCGGACATATCCATAAATCCCAGGGCTCCAAGGCGGTAATTCATATTGACAACCACCATGCCTTCTCTGGCAAAGGAAGGCGGATTGATGCCTGCTGTGGCAGATCCTTTCTGAAAGGCGCCGCCGTGAATCCAGCAGAGGACAGGAAGCTTTCCTGTCGTATCAGGGGTGGTCACATTTAAATAAAGACAGTCTTCATCCAGGGTCTCTTCTTTTTTCAGAAAAGTAAGTCCCGGTACATAGAGCTGAGGCGCAGCGTGGCCCAGTTTTCTGCAGGAACGGATTCCTGTCCAGGGTTCCGCCGGTTCTGTGGGCATAAAGCGAAGGGCACCTACCGGCGGCTTGGCGTAGGGAATACCCAGAAACTGATGTATGCCCTGGATTTCCATGCCTTCCATGGCTCCGCAGGGTGCTTTGATTATCATATTTCCTCCTTGATAAAATGATATAAAACAGGAAAACGGTTTATTCTATAAGAAATCCTTTCAGAGGAGAGGGATAGGTGCTCGTTTTTTCTTCCTTTGCAAAAAAGACTGTGGGGGAAAAGGGATGCCCCTCTTTCCTCACAGTCCTTTAGACAAGTATGGATGCAGCAATTGTTTTTTTGTCAGGGAATGACTAGATGTGAACAGCCATCTGTTTAGGAAATCCCATGACGAAGCAATAGATAAGAACAGACTTGTAAATGAGTCCGTGCTTTCTTTGGAAATCCTTATTTCTCCATCCGTTTCAAATGATTGGAATTGTTTTCCTCATCCCACCATACGATACCCTTCGTATCGGACAGCACATTCCGGTGGAAGAGAGGTACCCGGATGCCTTTTTTCAGCTGCTTTTCATAATCCAGAAGGCAGGCCCTTGCCTGGGGGAAAAGAAGAATAATGGCGCTTACGTTGGTTAAGACCATAAAGGCCATGAAGAGATCCGCCAGGTTCCACACAAGGGGCAGATCCGCAATGGAACCCCAGAAAATCATGACAGCAATGAGAAGGCGGAAGAGGTTCAGCGGCCATTTTTTATGAGTGAGATGACCGATGTTGATTTCCCCGTAATAATAATTTCCGATAAGGGAAGTGAAGGCAAAGAGGAAAATGAGGAAGGAAACGGCTTTCGGAGCGCCGCTGCCGAAGTACTGGGACATGTCCCACTGAATCAGTTCGATGCCGGTCAGGCCAGTGGCGCTGTAGTCTCCTGTAAGAAGAACAATGAAAGCAGAAGCAGAGCAGATGAAAAGGGTATCTACATACACGCCGAAGGCCTGGATGAGGCCCTGCACCACCGGATGGGTGGCATCTGCAGTGGCTGCTGCATTTGGTACGGAACCTTCGCCGGCTTCGTTGGAGAAAAGGCCTCTCTTGAATCCGGTGAGCACAGCAGCGCCCATGCCGCCGCCAAATACTGCCTGCCAGTCGAAGGCATCCCGGAGGATAATGTAGAACACATGGGGCATTTCGGTAATATTATAGAGCATAATGCCCAGAGCAACCACGATGTAAATGCCTGCCATAATAGGCACCATCCATTCCGTCACCCGGGCTACCCGGCCCATGCCGCCGCAGATGACCAGCATGGCCAGCACAGTAACTACGCCGCCTACCATCATACGGTCCAGACCCAGTGCATGGTTCAGGGCCAGGGAAATGGTATTGGACTGTACGGAATTATAAATCATACCGTAGGTAACGGAAATCAGAATAGCAAAGAGGGCAGCCCAGATACGGTGGCCGAGGCCGTTTTTCAGATAATAGGCAGGGCCGCCGCGGAAGCCGTTGCCGTCTTCTCTTGGTACCTTATAAAGCTGGGCCAGGGTAGATTCCACAAAGCCCGTGGCGGAACCGATGACCGCAATAAACCACATCCAGAAAATAGCGCCGGGACCGCCGGATACGATGGCAATGGCGATGCCTGCAATGTTGCCCACCCCTACGCGGGAGGCGGTGCTGACACAGAAAGCCTGGAAAGGAGAAACCTCATTTCCCTCGGTCTTCCGGCCGGCCGTATGGGCTATGAGCTGGAACATCCGTCCGAAGTAACGAATCTGTACAGCCCTGGTGCGGACAGTAAAATAGAAGCCTGCTCCCACCAGCAGGGCGATGATAACAGATGACCATAAAAATCCGTTAATGGTGGAAATCAGTTGATTCAGTGATTCCATATTTCCTCCTTGAAATGAAAGCTATGCATACATAATTATTATAATATGATTTCCAGATTTAGACAATTCAAAAAATATGACGGGAAAGGGGAAAATAAAAAGGGACCGACCCTTGGGGGAGGCAAAAGGCGCCTTGAGGTTTTTGGCATTTATACCAAAGATTTGTCCAAATGCAATTTCCCGATAAAACAGCTCTCCTCTAGGGCTGAAATCCCCCGATTTCCGGTATTTTCAGAGAATATTTCCCACCGAAAAAATCAGTATTTCTGCCCGGTTAAGCAAGCCTCAAAAACGAATCATTTGCAGTATGAAATATGAGGGTTTTACTCTTTTTTTTACAAAATCGGCAGAAAATGGTAAAATACAGGAGTCTATGGAGGTGATATGAATGCGTGCTTTATATACATGGGGATGCGCCGCAGCCATCTGGCTGGTGGCGTCTCTTACCGCGTCTGCCCAGACCCTGTCTATCGGCATGTCAGGAAGTGAAGTCTCTTCCCTGCAGAACGACCTGGTAGCGGCAGGCTATCTTGCACGTACAGTAGATGGAGATTACGGCTCCACCACAAAAGAAGCAGTGGCCTTATTCCAGAAGGCCAAAGGCCTGCCTGTTACCGGCAGGGCTGATGATGATACCCGGGCAGCGATTGAACGGGCCGCCGGAGCGGGCTATCGTCCCGGCGGCGGCGTAGTTTACGCCGAGGGCAACCGGGGCAGCATGATCAGCGACATGCAGGTACGGCTCCAGGCCGCAGGCTATCTGAAAGGCGGCATTGACGGCGTATACGGTGAAGATACCACCAATGCCGTAAGGGCTTTTCAGAAAGCCAAAGGCATTCCTGTTTCCGGTGTCATTGATGAAATGACCTATGGCGCCCTGAGAAATGAAGATACCTCTTCTGTTTCCTACGAAGGAGAGAGGGAAGAGGAAGAAAGCGGCGACAGAGGATCCTCCCTTTACAGTATCGGTGACAGCGGCAGTGATGTTTCATCGATTCAGCGGAAGCTGAAGAAAATGGGATACCTGGATGGAGCGGTAGACGGTATTTACGGCGGCGATACCGCTTCTGCAGTGAAAGCCTTCCAGAGCGACGAAGGCCTTTCCGTCACCGGCATGGTGAATGGAGACACCCTGTCCCGCATTACCTCCGAGTATGCGGCCCAGAGCGGTGAAACCGTGCTTTCCCCGGGAGACTCCGGGAAGAAAGTTATCCGTCTTCAGAACAAACTTCTCCTTCACGGTTATAATCCCGGCAGTGTCGATGGTATTTACGGGGAGGGGACTGCTGAGGCAGTGCGCCAGCTCCAGGCAGAAGAAAATCTGGCCAGAACCGGCATTGCCGACGGTGATGTATGGGACAGACTGGACAGCGCACCCCGCTTTACAGGAAACTATAAAAAAGTATTCCGTATGGAAGCTACTGCCTACACGCCTAATGACGGAGATGGAAGAGGGATGACAGCCATGGGTGCCTATGCAGGCAAAGGCCATGCAGCGGTGGATCCCAATATTATCCCTCTGGGCAGTGAAGTCTACATCGAAGGCTATGGCTATGCCATCTGCGATGATATAGGCGGCGCCATTCATGGAAATATTATCGATGTGGGCGTGGATAACTACGACCAGGCCTACAAATGGGGTATGAAACCCAAAGTGAATGTATATCTGATTCGATAAGAAAAGACCGGGCTTCCGGTCTTTTTTGTTCCTATATGGGACCGCCTGCAGAAACGAAGGAAGCCGGGATATGAACTGCCCCTGTTGTCACATGAAGGAGAAATGCTGAAAAAGGAAGGGAAATAGGGCACTGCTGTTAAGAACATTACTGATAATGAGTCATACCACTGATGAAACCATGGAAGCGAAAGCTAATGGAGGTGCAAAGCAGCAGGCCGTAAAAGAAGAGAATAAAAAATAAGTCCTTGACAATCAGGCCCTTCATAGTGTATCCTTATACAAGTCAGCTATGTGGAGTGATACTCAAGTGGCTGAAGAGGACGGTTTGCTAAATCGTTAGACCGGGTGACCGGTGCGGGAGTTCGAATCTCCCTCACTCCGCCATAAAAAAGCGTCGATGATTCGACGCTTTTTTTATTTGTCAAAAAAGCCATAACCCAGAAGCCTTCCAATGCTTGGCAAAAGGCTATGATGTCAATTCAATGGTAAGCGAACTAAAGACCATTCCTGCATACATACAGCAGGGAAAGCAAAAACCGGACAGGGCTCAAGCCTTGTCCGGTTCTGATTTATTCCAGATGATATTCCTTATACAGCTTTTCCCGGGCTTCCTTATCTTCCAAAGCCAGCCTGACATCATCGGCGCGGCCCTCTGCCTGCAGCAGCTTCAAAAGCCGGGCAAGCAGTTCAGCGCCTTCAGTGCGTCCTTCGGCGCGTCCTTCAGCCCGTCCTTCAGAACGTTCATCCATACTCCATTTTTCCAAATCGGCACACATGGCAGCCACCTCCCTGGGGTTATTTTTATAACGATTGACTGTTTCCTTTAACGGCTCCAGAATCATATCATCCACTTTGGATGAACGAAAATCATTCATCAGCTTACCTATATCATCGGAGCCGCGATAATCTCCATTTACATAAATGATATGTTCTCCGTCATTAAAGGGACGGCTTAATTCTTCGATGATTCGATTGATATGGTAACGGGCCAGTCCCGCCTTGAAAATATCATTTTCTGTAATAAAAATGACATAGCTTTCAGGCAGCTGGTCATAGGTATTTCCTTTTTTCAAGCTGTTCAGATCCAGAAGACTGCTGTTGAAACGGGCTCTTCTGGCACCGGCTCCTTTGTCTGAACGCTGCACCTCGATATCGTATTCAGTTCCGGCAGAGTCAACAGCATGCACGTCCATACGGATTCCATGTCCCAAAAGACTGGGGATCGTGTCCTCTATGGTTACCGATAATACATGAAGATCGGGCTGTTCCATAATGATCCGCAGAATGCATTCTACCGCAGGAATGTTATTCTTGAGACACCGCTTCATGAAATCATCATCCATAAGACGCCATCTTTTGATAATCTGCAGAGCACGCGTATGCCGCCGTTTCTGCAAATCCGATAAGGTCTGTTCGTTCATTGGAGCACCGCCTTTCTCTACTCCTATTATACTTGGAAATCAAAATCGTCACAATGAGGAAATGTTTGGACATCTGTACTAAAAAGGTGCCAGATGGAAGAGATTAGGCTGACCGCTGGTGGTGGGGGGCTTCGCCGCCAGTTATTATAAAACCCTGCAACCGCCCTGTCGGGCGATAGAAATACACCCCTTTTAGCGGCACTATGCCTTATGATACTTATGAGATTTATCAGATAATGGCGGTATCTCCCTTTGGTGGCTGGCGCCAACACCTTTGCCCCGGTGGCACTATGGGTGCTCAGCTCAGAAATCAAAAACTGGACACAGCGGCATGTATCCGGTTTTATTTTATTCCAACACCACCGCTTCCTATCCCACACAAAAAAGGCAGCGCCCTTGATTTCCAGAAGGGCGCTGCCTTTTTCTACCATTTACCATTCTCCCTTACTTGTCATCATGAAAGAGGGGAGAGTCCGGATTCTTTTCGTGCAGGCGGCGGACGAATTTCATCACGTCTCCCCCCGTCACCACCGTATCCCGGAGGCCGTAGCCGTTCCAGAGGGCCTGCTCCCCCGGCGTGAAAGATACGAACACCGACACCGGCACGCCCAGACCCTCGGCAATATCCAGCAGCATATTGAGGGAGATATTCTGGTTGTACTTGCCCCGTTCTACCCGGGACAGCACGGTCTTGCCCAGATGAAGTTTCTGGGAGAGCTGCTCCTGGCTGTAGCCGTGAATCTTTCTCTGATACGCAATTTTTGCGCCAATCTGGCGCATGATGATTTCCCGCTTTGTTTCCATAACCGTTCCTCTCATGTCTTTGACTTCTTTATTATATTATATGATGAAATCGGGGCAGGCATGTCACCTAAATAAGCTAAAAATTTAGCTTCACAAGATAAGAAATGGAAACAGACGGATTCCATGGAGAAATGGAAGCTGCAGGGACGGCGGAAACGGGCGGTTTCTGCCAATGCGCCTCATTATGCTAAAAAATGAGTTAAATAAGATCAAACCTGGGGCTTCCTGGCTCGGGGTGCATGAGTTATAATTTAATCATACAAGCATGTGAAATTCCTATGAAGTGAAGACTTCTAAAACGTTCTATCGTTGGGTGGTGCTGTCATGTCCGCTTATCTATTGGCAAATACGGGGAAAGCAGATATTTTCATTATAGAATACACAAAGTCCATGAGCAGGAAGTGTGCCTTCCTGTACATGGACTTTTTGCGCAAAAAAGATGACATACCCACCAGATGTCCATATGTCCGGCTATACTGAAAGTAGAAAGGAGGATATATGGCAGACGGTGAAAATAAAGGCCAGCGGCTCCTTGGCATTTTCGACAGACTGTCCCGGGGCGAGACAATTTCCAAGGAAGCTTTGGCCCGGGAGTACGGGGTCACGGAGAAATCTATCCAGCGGGACATCGATGACATCCGGAGCTACCTGGCAGGCGACAGGGACGAAGGGGCAGCGGACATCTGCTACGACAGGCAGGCGAAAGGATACCGTCTGGTGGAGGAGGAAAGCAGATGCCTCACCAGGAAGGAAATCCTGGCTATGGCGAAAATCCTTCTGGAAAGCCGGGCCTTTGCCAAAGAAGAGCTTCATACCATTTTGGATAAGCTTATTGAAGCCTGTCCGCAGTCTGGGCGGCAGGTGGTGGAAGACCTGGTACGGAACGAAGCCTTCTGCTATGTGCCGCCCCGGCACGGCAGAAAGCTGCTGGATGCCCTGTGGGATATTTCCCTTTTCATCAAAAACAGGGAAATCATCCGATTCCGCTACAAGCGGCAGGACGGGACAGAAAAAGAGCACACCGCTAAGCCGGTGGCCCTCCTTTTCTCCGAATTCTATTTCTACCTGGTGGCCTACAAAGAAGAGGAAACGGAATTTCCAACCATCTTCCGGGTGGACCGCATAGAAACCATGGAAAAGACAGGGGACCACTTCCAGGTTCCCTACCAGGACCGTTTCAAGGATGGAGAATTTCGGAAACGGGTGCAGTTCATGTATCCCGGCGTCCTTCGCCGAGTCACCTTCAACTATAGCGGCCCCTCGGTGGAAGCGGTCCTTGACCGCCTGCCTACTGCCCGGATCCTTTCCCATAAAGATGATGTCTATACCCTGACCGCCGAAGCCTATGGCAAGGGCCTGGATATGTGGCTTGGCAGCCAGGGAAAATGGGTGAAGGTTCTAAAAAGTGAGGAGGAAAAACCATGAGCTGGCACCAGATTTATATAAAAGATATGAGGCGGGGATGCTGTGCATTATGCCGCTGGTGGTATGATCCGACGAATTCCGCCATCAAACCGATTTCCGGAAATGGCTGGGGGAGCTATGACGGAGATAAGAAAGCACGGTGTATGAAGACACTGGGGATTTCCACGAAGGGGTGTAACAGCTGCAATCAATTTGAATGCAAGATTCCTTACTGAGGAGGAAAATATGGGCTTTTTTAAAATGTTGGGATCCGTCGCTGAAACCCTTATTGATCAGGGAAACAGGGAACGGGAAAGGAGGAAGAGAAGACAGCACCGTGCCAATCGAGAAATCGTGAAGATGTACAACGATAGTGAGGACGGCGGCAGTAACTATCGGGACATTGCCAAAAAGAGCGTAGGCGGCAACCACGGCTGGTACACCTGCCCGCACTGCGGAAGAAAGTTCCGCGCCTCCCAGATGGATGTGGACAACATCATTCCCCAAAGCATGGGCGGCATGAACACAAGGGAAAACCTCCAATACCTCTGTCCCCACTGCAATCGTTCCAAGGGCAACAGGATGGATGATACAGAAAAAGACTTGAAGCGGAGAAGAAAAGAACTTCGCCAAAGAGATAGGGAAGATGTGGAATTCCTCGATAAGATAGGAAAGAAACGATAAATTGGAAAGATAATATCTTGACATAACAGGTGAGGGAACTTGGGGAGGAAACATATTAAAGACTTAGGGAAGCATTGATTTAATCGCAGAATCGAATTTCATATGTATTTTTATTCAATGCTTCGTCGTAAGTCTCCTTAAATAGTGGCACTTCGACATGGCAAAGAGAGCCCTCTGCATGAAAACCGTGAGCACGAAAAAGAAATCCTGGCAGACCTGCATGAAGTTTGAGAGCAAGATTCCTTACTGAGGTAAGAGCAATTCTTAAGGGCCCTTCTTTTTCTTTACTGAACCCTCATTCTTTTCTACTAAAATATAGATCTCAGCTTATCGGCTAGGGTCTATTTAGTCATCTTTGGTATTATATTAAAAAATAATTCTTAATTCGTGAGATTTAAGTGGATACTGATTAAATCTTAAGACAATAGAAGGGCGCCAGCTGGGGAAACACTGATTTAATCGTTGTCTGCTTTCATTCTGGAATCTTTATGCAATGGGAAGAATGGAACGACGCGAATAGCGAGCAATTTTAGGAGTCCCATGAGATTTGGAGCATAAAAATTCTTATGAAAGTAGACTCTATGAATTAATCAGTGTTTCCCTAAAGCTCTTTGGGAAGAGTATTTTTTTGAGATAAAGAATGCCTTGGAATTTTTTGGCAAGGAGAAGAAGGTAATGGAATATATTACGCTGGATAAAGGAATCCCTGTATGGATACCTGTGTATGAAGCAAGTTTGCAGTTTCGAATTGCGAAACTGGGGGATACGTTGGATTCTTTGTTATTCATGATCCTTTATATGAAAAATGATCACAAATCAATTGAAGATATTGTGGCGGTCATGAAATTGTCTCCTGCATTGATTCGTCATGAAATTACTGAGCTTGAGAAGAACGGTATCTGGGATTCATTAAATGATCGGCCTACAGAAACGGGAATTCGGATTTTAAGCCATTATAAGTTGGTAGACGATTTGTCAGAAGAAAAGGTGCCATTGTATATAGACTCCATGAGTGGACGAATTCATTTGTTAAAAGAGAAAGATGAGATGAAGGAAGAAATCCCTTCAAGAGAAAGAGTAGCCTGCATCTATTTAGAAAACTCCTGGGGACGTAAAGTAAGGAGCCTTAAAGAAGGAATTACGGATTTTTACTTTGAGAACACGGAAGCGGTAGTACAAGAAATTTTAAATCAGAAAAATCTGGATATGAAGGCAGAGGATTTTCACGTTCTGACTCGTATAGGTAAAAGGAAATATAT
>OGQX01003725.1_pt1 | contig 10130 bp, 9 predicted proteins | sample 1553291 | NCBI WGS metagenome assembly OGQX01 (sample SAMEA2580030, study PRJEB22360) | human gut metagenome | biome: human gut; feature: human-associated habitat; material: faeces | place: Denmark | collected 2008/2010 | reverse complement strand
CAGTGAGACATTTTCGCAAGTTAACACTTAAGACATTATCACAAATTAATCATATTATTTAACTTCTTCGTCAAAAGCTGGTTGACAATTTCTAGCCTTCATCTTATAATGAATATATAATATGGTGATAGTAAATGAGGAGTAATTTCTCGCATCATATGAAAAGAAGGGAAGGAAATTATGGAAGAGAGAAAACAAACAAATTCAAGTACGATTGTTTTAACGACAATAGGTATCATTGCGTTGGTAATCGTATGTATCGGAGGAAGTTATGCTTACTTTACAGCTACAGCTACTTCTAACGAACAAACTATTACAACAGGAACATTGACAACTAAGTATACATCTGGACAAGACATCAATGCATCTAATATTGTACCTACTGAAGAAGCAGGGGCTCAGCTTCATAAGTTTAGTGTACAAAATACTGGTAATCAACCTGCTACTTTGAAATTATCTTTAGTAGAGACTTCTTTGAAAAAAGGACAATCAGATACAACAAGTGCTAATTTAAAATGGGCATTATATAATGCTACTGATGCTTATGCTGAAGAAGGTGCGGCAATTGCAACAGGTGATTTTGCAACTGTTAATCCAACAACGCTATTAAAAGATAGTATTAGTATCAATGCTGGTACTACAGAATACTTTATCTTAAAAGTTTGGCTTGATGAAATTGATGTACCTCAAAATGAAGATCAAGGAATGACATTCTCTACAAAAATTCAAGCTGATATGCAATAATTAGAAAGGAAGAAAAGAAAGTGGAAAGAAAAAATAATAATAACAATAAAAATGTAATCATTGTTACAGTTGCTATTTTAGGCTTAATCGCTGTATGTATTGGAGGTACTTATGCATACTTTACTGCAACAGCTACTTCTAATCCACAAACGATTACGACTGGAACATTAACAGCAACTTATAATACTGGACAAGATATTAGCGCAACTAATATTATTCCAACAACTGAGGCATCTGCAACAGAACATCATTTTAATATTACTAATGATGGTTCGGATACTGCAGAGTTATCTTTATCATTTACTGAATTATCTTTAACTAAAGGTGGTGCTGGTACGCAATCAGCAAATTTAAAATGGGCATTATATGAAGTGAGTGATGATTCTTATACTGTATCTGATTCATCTATAGCTGGTGGTGATTTTTCTAATACATCATCTCCTTTAAGTATTAAAGATGCTATTTCAATTAATTCTAAAGAAACAAAATACTATGTCTTAAGAATTTGGTTAAATGAAACAGGTAGTGCACAAAACGAAGATCAAGGAATGACATTCAGTGCTAAGATTCGTGCTGATATGGAATAATTAAATGATGGATAATCAAGAGCAAACAGTAGAAAAAGAGAAAAAAAATAAAGCGGGGAAGGTTATTATTATTATCATTCTTCTTTTGCTTTTGATGAGTTTTACGATTGGTATTTCTTATCACTTTTTCTCTAAGATGAATGCTGATAGTGGTGATCATGATGTGATTACTACTGATGAAGTTACTGTGTTTTATTTGACTGGTCAGGATATTCATGTTGAAAATATGATGCCAGGATATGAAAAAGATGCGCCTAGACATACTTTCTCATTAGAGAATAATGGTAAGAGTAGCGAGCAATATACAATAGCATTTACCAATCTTCAATTACAACAGGAAGGTAAAGACATAGAATCCGCAAATTTAAAATGGGCTTTGTACGAGGCAGATGATGCTTATTCTGAGCAAAAGAAATTAGCAGCCGGAAATTTTTCAATTTCGGAATCGACATTACCTATTTTAGAAGATATTACGATCGAAGCTAGTGAAAAACAATATTATGTTTTAAAAATATGGTTAGAAGAGATCGAGGAAGTACAAAATGAAGATCAAGGATTGGATTTTCGTGCTCAAGTCGGTATAGGTTTGGTTAAATAGAAAGAAGGGATCGTTGTTATGCAAAAGAAAAAAATATTCATCTTAGTAATAGCGATTCTTTTTTGTTTGCTTATCATTGGTACGAGTTATGCCTACTTTGGTGCTTTTGGTCAGTCGAATGTTCAAAATTATTCAGTAGGGGATTTTTCCTTTACTTTGACAGAAGATAATGGTAAATTGACATTGGCTAGTAGCTATCCTATTAGTGATACCGAAGGAATAGCTACTAATCCTTATGTTTTTAGTGTTACTAATACAGGAGAGGTAGCCGCTAATTACCAGATTATATTAAAAGAAGACCAAGAAGCGATCGCGAACTGTGGCTGTACTAAAATTCTCGATATGAGTAATATCAAGTATCAGTTAGATGGTGGAGAAATAGGGGTATTGTCTTCTGGCGGTAACCAAGTTATTACTGAAGGCAGTTTAAATGCTAGTCAAAAAAAGACTTTCTCGTTACGAATATGGTTGAAAGAAGATAGTGGTAACGAAGTATTAGGTACACATTTTCATGGAAAGATACAAGTCGTTTTCTATTGATTAGTCAAGTAGATACTAGTTCATTTACTAGTATCTTTTTTCTATTTCTAAAAGTTTAATGAAAAATACACAAAATCATCTTTAAAAAAATAGAAAACTTTGATATGATTATAGAGTAAGTAGGGGAGGCTTAAAATGAAAAAAAGTGCAAAATCTAAGTTTAAAACGATAAAAAGTTTGCTTAGAGATAACTCTAGAAAATTAGGTAAAATCGATTGGATAATTATCGGGGTTATGGTAGTGGTTTATTCCATTATATCTTTCATTAATCTTGGTAGTTTTACCAATCCACAGACCTTTTTAGAGTTCCAATACAGTGGCGAAGAAGCTAGTTTTACTCTAGCTGAAGCTAAAGAAGTTTCGCATATTAGAATGTATGCAGGACCTGAAGTCGGTTCGTATGATATTTTTGTTTCTTCGGATGGAAATAATTATGAGCAGGCAACAACAGTAACACAAAATTCAGTTTTTGCTTGGAATGATTTTCAAATCGATAAGAATTTTCAATATTTGAAAATTATTTCTAAAAACGAAGGCAGTTACATTGGAGAAATTCAGCTATATGACAATTATGGTAATAAGATAGAATTAACGGCTGAATCAGAGACAGCTAAGTTGCTGATCGATGAAAAAGATACAGTACCAGCTACGATCAGTTATCTAAATAGTACTTATTTTGATGAAATTTATTTTGCGAGAAGTGCTTATGAATACGTTCATGGTATTCCGACTGTTGAATGGGTGCATCCACCACTTGGTAAGTTAATTATGGCTATTCCAGTATTATTATTTGGTATGTCGACATTTGCTTATCGTTTGATGGGAAATATTGCAGGTATTTTGATGATTCCTGTTATCTATGCATTAGCGAAAAATATCTTTAAGAATCGTAAATGGGCTATTTTAGCTGGACTTCTTATGATGTTTGATTGCTTCCATTTTGCTCAGACAAGAATGGGAACGGTGGATAGTTTCTTAGTACTGTTCATTATGTTATCGGCATTGTTCATGTATAAGTATATTGTCCTAGAAAATGATGCTAAGTTAAAGACGAAGTTAGTTAATCTCTTCTTATCAGGACTATTTATCGGTTGTGCGATAGCGACTAAGTGGACGGGATTTTATGCAGGACTTGCTCTTGCAATTGTGTTCTTTGCGAATATCATTTATCGTAATGTTGGTAAAGGTAAAGAAAAGGATAAAGATTTAGGAAAAATTATCTTATCTTGTTTCGTTTTCTTTGTTGGTATACCGCTCTTGATTTACGTATTATCTTATCTTTTATTCCCAATTGTCTATCCAGGTAAGGTAGAAGGAATAAGTGGATTGATCAAACAGACTCAAGATATGTATACTTATCACTCTACACTAGAAGCAACACATCCATTTACTTCGGAATGGTATACTTGGCCAGCTATGGTTAAACCAGTTTGGTATTATGTTGGTTACTTCGGTGGCGGTATGAAAGGAACAATTGTTGGTATTGGTAATCCAGCTATTTGGTGGTTTGGTATTATCGCTAGTATCTTTGTTCTTATTATGGCACTTCTTAGAAGAAAACGTGAAGATTGGTTTATCTTAGTATTTATTTTAGCTACTTGGTTACCATATGTCTTTATCGGTAGAATTATGTTTATGTATCACTATTTTCCAACGTTACCATTTATTATGTTAGCGATTGTTGCTTTAATTAAATTTATTACTGAGAAAATTAGAAATAACAGTGTATACTTATTCTATGTTGGCGTAGTTATTCTACTATTTACCTATTTTTATCCAGTAATCTCTGGTATGATTACTTCTGAAAAATATATCGAGACAATACGCTGGCTATCTAGCTGGTATTTCTAGATGTAAAAACGGATAAAATTTCAAGAATTATCTTTCAAGATAATTCTTTTTTTGTTATAATACTATTAGGTGATCAATATATGCAAATATATATGTGCATAGGACATGCTGCCTATGATATTACTTTGCCTGTTGAATCGTATCCGATTGAGAATACGAAGGTCCGAATTGCTCACGGTGTCGAGTGTGGTGGCGGGGCTGCGGCTAATGCGGCTTATCTGCTATCCAAGTGGGGAATGAAAACTTATTTTGTTGGTGCTGTTGGAAATGATTTGTATGGGGAAAGAATTAAAAATGAATTCAAAACAATTAAAACGAATATCGATTATTTAGAAACAACGGATACCTTTAGAACGACAACAAGTTACATTTTAGCTAATTCTGGTAACGGTAGTCGTACGATCATCGTTAGTCGTGATAAGAAAACAGGAGTTACGAATTTAGACTATGATGTCAAGCCAGATGTTATCTTGGTTGATGGGGAAGAGTTAGAAGCCTCTAAGAAAGTATTATTAGAAAATCCAAATAGTATAAGTGTAATTGATGCGGGTAACTTAAAACCTAATATTGTAGAACTCTGTAAGTATGTGAAATATTTGGTTTGTTCAAAGGATTTTGCTGAAGAATATACAAAGGAGAAAATTGATGTTAGTGACGAATCTTCTTTAATTAGAGTATATAAAAAGATTAAAGAGGATTATCAGAATACTTTGATTATTACTCTTGGAAAAGATGGTTCATTTGCAGAGATTAATGGTAAATATGAGCTTATTCCATCTTTAAAAATTGAAAAGCCAGTAGATTCTACTGCCGCAGGGGATATTTATCATGGGGCCTTTACTTACTTTATTGGAAATGGTTACGATCTATATAGTAGTATTCGCCTAGCTAATATCGCAGGGGCTTTATCTGTTAAATGTCTAGGTGGTAAGAATTCGATGCCAGAGTTGGATAAAGTGTTAGAAATAGGCGAGGAACTTGTTATATAGTCATTTGCCATCTTTAGATTTACATGGAATGGATCGGGAAATTACTAGAATACTAGTTAATGAATTTATTCGCGATCATTATAAAATGAAAACAGAAAGAGTAGTGATTATTCATGGGATAGGTACAGGAGTGTTAAAAAAGACAGTCCACGAAGAGTTACGAAAAAATAAATTGGTGGAAAGTTTTTACTTAGATTTTTTTAATATTGGTACTACTATAGTTACACTTAAAAACGATCAATAATTTAGTCAAAAGTTTGACAGTTCTTTAGGTTTGTGCTATAATACGACGCATAAAACCAAAGAGGGGGAGATTTATATGTATACAGAAGAAAGAAAAGGGAACTTATTAAAAGAGTTCTTGATGAAATTAATTTTAGTTATCATCTTTGTATTGCTATTAATTTGGTTAGTACCTTGGCCAAATATGGATAGCTACATCGAAGCTTTAAATCCGTTAAAGAGTCAGATTTTTAATGCAAATCTTCAAGAGATGAAAGATGCAGCGATTCTTTATTATACGGAAGAGAGATTGCCACAAGATATTGGGGATACCAAAACACTTACTTTACAACAAATGTTAGATTTAAAATTATTAGTTCCATTTGTTGATAAGGATGGTAATTCCTGTGATGTTACTAAATCTTATGTAACAATTGAAAAACAAGAAACTGAGTACTTATTGAAAGTTAACTTGAAATGTGGAGAAGAAGAAGATTATATCCTAGTTCACATTGGATGTTATGCTTACTGTACGTCATATGTGTGTGAGAAGGAAGAAAATGAACCTGTTAAACCAGGTGATATTATTCGACCTACTGCTACTCCAACATCAACACCTACAGCAACACCGACAACTACACCAACGACAATTCCAACACCTACTGAGTGTCCTACATGTACACCTTGTCCAACGTGTCCAACATCAACACCAACAAACACACCGACGGACACACCGACAACGCCACCTACAGACGATCCGAAAGCGTGTGAAGTTATAGATGGTAAGTATTATGGTAAAGACGGTACCGAAGTGGATGAAGCCACTTGGATAAAAGAATGTACGGAGCCTACACCAACGACAACACCTACTACTACTCCAACACCTCCACCAACTGATGAACCTGATAAAGAATGGGAGTATCGTTATAAGAAATATACACCAGCTTATTGTGCTAATTGGTCAAGTTGGTCAACGAAGATGCTCAAAGAGGGCGAAACATTACGAACTGAAAATACCATCTATAAAGTAGTAGAGGATTTAGGTATTAAACGTGTTCAAGTTGGTACTATTAGCCCAGTATATCAAAAAGTTATTGTTACACATGATGAGCAATATCAAGTTGGTACTCATGATTATAAAGTATGTACTGAATATAATTATGTAGTTAGTGGTGGTACTCTATATCAAATTACTGGTGATTGGACTTATACCAATAATTATTATCGTGGTTATAATCCACCTGCTGATACAGCAACTTCTCGTTGGATTTTTCAAGGTGTTGACTTTGACCAATGTGGAGATAACTGTACTAACCATCCATATGTTGTTTATAGACAGCAAGTAAGAGGTGGTACTGTTCAAGCTGGTGAACCTTCAATTAGTGCTACTTGTACTAAGGTTGAAGTCAGATCAATCCCTACATATATTACTAGGACGATTACTGAAACTAAGACAATATTAAAAGAACCAGAAAAACCTTTATATGGTGATATTCATTTCTATCGTGAAAAGACTTGTACAGATGTAAGACAGGCATCTTACAATTATGTATGGAGCCATTATAATGATACAAATTTATTAGGACAAGGTTATGTTTATACTGGTGAGTATAGAGAGAAAAACTAAGGGGTGAATCGTTATGGAAATTAAGAAATTTAGTGATATAGATAATCGTGAATACAGATCACAGATAGCTGAAGTATATGCTCTTACTAATGATAAGAACAAAGTACCAGGTACCACAACTGCTAATTGCTTGAATGAAGTGTTTATTATTCTTAAAGATGGCAGTTGGGATCACTTTGTAGCTAATTCTAAAGATATTAATGCAAGAACGGAGGAAACTACAGATTTCCTTCGCCTTCTTGAAAATTGGAGTAATCAAACAGGTGTAACTTTATCTGAACCTTATTTTAGACAATTACAATTAGGAACACAAAATAAAGAAAAACAGAGATTGATTCAAGAACTTCAAGATGATTACCAAGATTTTTTATCTCAAGATTCTGAGGATTACGAAGATGAAGATTCTAAAAAACCGTTATCTTTTGGTAAAAAAGCAGCTATAGCCGCAGGTGCTGTTGGCTTAGCAACTGCAATCGGTGTTGGTGGAGTTGCTGGGTATAATCATTTTAAAAATCGTAATGATGCCATAGAAACTCAAGCTGATGAAAATACACTTACCAAGCCAGATATGGAAGGACAAACATGGGATTATTATGTGGAGAATGCTGTTGACAGTACTCAAAAACAATTCTATACAACTCTCGGTGATTGGTTAACGAATTTTAATAATTCTGCTTCATGGATGTCTAGAACAAACAATGCTGGGCAAAGTTCTACTTTTGGTTTAACAGCCAAAGAAGGCGCAAGCTTGATGCTTAGATTTAATGAGTATACAGATGAAGAGATGATTACTATCTGTAATGGTATGAATATTAATGCCGATGAAATTATGGAAGAAAGTAATCATGCAATTGAAAAATTAATTACTTATTATACAGTTAGTGGAACACCAACCGGTATTGATACTTTATTTAATGATTCTCATGACAAAGAAGTTATTCAAGCGTTTGAGCAACATCACCAACAAGTAATGTCAGCTACAAACGACGACGAAAAAGAATCTTTGATGCGCGCAGAAAAGCAAATGTTCTATGATTACTTTAACAGTGATGTTGAAGGAAAAGAGACTAAAGCAGAAGCGGCATCTACTTCTTACTTATTAAGAACAATTTTACCGGCTGATACGATTATTTCTCAACTTAATCGTTATCATGACACGGAAGCAATTTATAAAATCGGTTCTAGTGAGCCAATTAATGTAACAACTTCATTATTTGGTGAGCAAATGATGTGTCAATTTGAACTTGGTTGGGAAAATTTTGATCAAGAGGCTTACCTTGGTGAACTTGGTTATAGTAGTAATAAGTATTATGTAAAAACAGATGGTGTAAAAAGAAGTATCGCAGATATATCTTGTGGCGAACAAGAAAAGAAATTAAGAGATGGCGATAGTTATCGTTTAGAATTGACTGAAACTAATGCTGCTGTAGATACGGCTATTCAAACAATGAAATTGACTTTACAAGCAGATAATAAGTATTCAGAAGAAGAAATTAATCAGATCATTAATCAAATGGAAAATAATCTTAACGATGGAAAAGGTTATAATTCTATTGATGAACTTACAGAGTATACATATGATCGTGATTTGATTGAAGCAATGCTTGATCAAAAATTAAAAGATTTAAATAAATTTCCTGCTTATGCAGATACTTTTGATGAAGTAATCGAAGATATGTTCTTAAAACAAGTTTCTGTTAAAGGAAGTTCAAAAGGATCTTCATCAGGTGGTGGAAGTACTGTAAAATCTACTGGTGGCCAAAAGGTAGAAACTACAAATCCACAGGAAGCAGAAGCTGCATTACAGGCAATGGGTGTTTCTCCAGAGGTATCTGAACAAATGAGAATTGAAGCAGAAGAAAAAGCTGCTGCCGCTGTCGGAGCAGAAAGAGATACTGAAGAGGTAAAACAGAAACATGAGCAGCAAAATGAATTAGAAGAAGTTGAATATCAAAATATTTATAATGCTACTTTTAATTATTTTGCCGGTGAGAATGTTAAAAAGGCTACTATAGCATTTGATAGTAGTTGGGCTACTTCTTCAGACACAAGAACTCGTGAATCATATGAAGCAGGTAAAGCAGGCGGTTTATCTTATAAACAACAAAAAGAGGCAATTAAGAAAGAACCAACAACTGGTGGAGAAGTTCAAATTGACGAGGAATTAAAGGATCAAAATGTTGATGTAGATAATGCAAGTACCGATAAAGGAAATTCAACAGGTCAAACATTTGAAGATTTTATTAATCAAAGTAATAGTGAAGATCCAAATAAAGGAAATACTGTTCCTAGTGGGGATTCAGGACAAAGTGTTATTCCACCTTCGCCAGATGAGTTAAACGATAAAGAAAATAGTAACAATAATAACAACAACAATAACAATAATAATAGTGGTAATACTGGTGGTAGCGGAAATACTGATTCTAACGAGGGAATTACGAATAATCCAGGTGACTTTGCACCTGTAGTACCAGATGACACTACAGACGGCATGACACAAAATCCAGATGGAACATATGGCGGGGAAACCCAGATTGATAATGCTATTCAAGAAAGTATGAGTGCACAACCTGCTCCTGAAGTTCCTTCTGAAGCACCTACGGAAGCACCTTCAGAGACTCCTTCTAATGAGATTACAGAATCTACGCCAGAAACTCCTGCAGTAGCTGAAACTGCACCTAGTACTACTGTTGATCAAGCAATTGATGCTGTAGTAGAAGAGACAGCTCAGCAAATTTATGAAGAACAAACTATGGGTGGAGAAGTTGATCTTTCTGAAGAATATGAAGGTTTAGAAGATTATATTTCTAATCTTGGATCAGAAGAAGTAATTACGCCTGAAGAAGCAGAAACTGTTAAGACAATTAAATAATTAGTTAAGTATATATATAAATCAAAAAAGGGAACTTAGTTATTGAGGTTCAATGTCAAGTAGTGTTGGTGGAGCCAAAACTTATGATAAATGAACTATG
>OGQX01003719.1_pt1 | contig 10136 bp, 7 predicted proteins | sample 1553291 | NCBI WGS metagenome assembly OGQX01 (sample SAMEA2580030, study PRJEB22360) | human gut metagenome | biome: human gut; feature: human-associated habitat; material: faeces | place: Denmark | collected 2008/2010 | reverse complement strand
GAAGAGCGCTCGCAGGACTTTCCTCTCTTTAGCGACAAGTATCGAGCAGCACCCACATAAGTGGGAGAGCCAAGGCGCGGACGCCGTATCTACTGGTTGAACTTACCTGGAGACTCCCCTGATAGGCTTTTCTGTTTTTTGCGTGGTGGGAAATGACTCGAGCTGTCGATATGCTGATTTGCATATTTGATGGCTATTTTTTTATGAAACTTGTACAATAGAAGAAATAGTATCGATTCATGGAGGTTTATATGATTACAGGCGCAGTCAAAAATAAGGTAGACCAGATTTGGATTAACATTGCAGCTGGTGGGATTACGAATCCCCTGACGGTTATCGAACAGCTTACTTATCTGATGTTTATCCGTTCCCTGGATGTGAAGGAAATCAGAAATGAGAAGATGGGGGTTCTGACAGGAATGAAAGTGCCTCATATATTTCCTTCCTCTCCTGTGGGACAGGCTATGCGCTGGAGCCATTTTAAAAATAAGGATGCCGATGAAATTTTCCATATCGTCAGCACTTTCGTATTTCCTGCCATTAAAAGCATGAAGTATGGGCAGCTTCCGGATTTTGACGGCAGCGGGAAGATGATACCCATTGCAGACAGGAACGGCGATGAGGATTCTCCGGATACCGCCTTTTCCAAGTTTATGGCAGATGCGGCCTTTCTCATTCCTACGGCGCAGATGTTGGAGCAGATTATTACGGGTATGGAAGATTTGTATACCAATGATTTGGAAAATAAGGATATGCAGGGGGACCTGTATGAATATATGCTGGGCAAGCTGCAGACTTCCGGAAGAAACGGACAGTTCCGGACGCCTAAGCATATCCGCGATATGATGGTGGCATTGATTCAGCCTGCGCCGGAAGACACCATCTGCGATCCTGCCTGCGGCACAGCGGGTTTTCTCATTTCCTCCGCCGAATATGTGAGAAGCCATTATGGAGAGCAGATGACGCGGGAGGAGTGGGACCATTTTGAGGGTCCCATGTTTACGGGATTTGATATGGACCATACCATGCTTCGTATTTCCGCCATGAACCTTATGCTCCATTCCATCACCCACCCGGATATCGAGTATAAGGACAGTCTGTCCAAGCAGAATGAAATCAAGGATGCCTTCACGGTCTGCCTGGCCAATCCTCCATTTAAAGGGTCCATCAATGCGGAAAGCATCAACGATGATTTGAAGGCGGTCACCAATACAAAGAAAACGGAGCTTCTTTTCCTGGCTCTCTTCCTTCGCATGCTGAAGAAAGGGGGACGCTGCGCCTGCATTGTGCCGGATGGGGTCCTTTTCGGCAGCAGTAAGGCCCATAAAGCCATTCGCAAAGAACTGGTGGAAAATCATCAGCTTCGCGCTGTCATTTCCATGCCATCAGGGGTGTTCAAGCCCTATGCCGGCGTTTCTACGGCTATCCTTGTTTTTACAAAAACAGGCGCCGGTGGTACGGAAAAGGTCTGGTTCTACGATATGAAAGCAGACGGCTTCTCCCTGGACGATAAAAGAAATCCGGTGAAGGAAAATGATATCCCCGATATTATCGAAAGATTCCATCATTTGGATAAAGAAACGGAAAGAAAGCGGACAGAGCAGAGTTTCTTTGTGCCGAAACAGGAAATCGTGGATAATGACTATGATTTGTCCATCAACAAATACAAGGAAATCGAGTATGTGCCGGTGAAGTATCCGCCTACCTCTGAGATTCTGAAAGAGCTGCGGAGCTTGGAAAAAGAAATTGACCAGGGATTGGACGAATTGGAAGGGCTGCTTAAAAAATAGGTTATAGTTTGAGGAGTAGTAAAATTGAAAAAACAAATTTTGTCATACTTATCGCTTGGTCAAATTTGTGATGTACAGTCAGGTGGAACGCCATCCAGACATATAAATGCATATTGGGAAAAAGGAAATATACCTTGGGTTAAAATCTCAGACATAAAAGGAAAACATCTTTTGGGAACCGATGAATATATTACAAGACAGGGACTGGAAAATTCTTCTGCAAAGATTTTTCCTAAGGGTACAATACTATATACTATTTTTGCAACTCTCGGAGAAACAACGATATTAAATATAGATGCAGCGACGAATCAAGCGATTGCTGGTATCAATATACATGATCAATATAAAAAGATAATATTAACCGATTATCTATATTATTATCTGTTATCTATCAAAGATATTATGTGTAAAGTTGGGCGTGGCGTAGCTCAGAATAATTTGAATCTAAAAATATTAAGGAATGTGCAGGTGCCTGTGCCTACAATAGAAGAACAGAAGAAGATTATAGATACGCTTTCATCTATAGAAAAGATAATGTTGGTAAAAGATAGGCAACTATCACTTCTATCTAATCTTGTCAAATCCCGGTTTAATGGATGGGAAAAAAGGTGTGTTGAATGAAAAACATAGTCAATTTGGGAAATGTGGCAACATATATAAATGGTTATGCCTTTAAACCATCTGATTGGGCAGAAGATGGAACACCTATAATTAGGATTCAGGATTTGACTGGGAATTCTTACCAGATGAATCGATTTAAAGGAATAGTGGATTCAAAATACGATGTTAATAGTGGAGATGTTTTGATTTCCTGGTCTGCTAGTTTAGGTGTCTATGTCTGGAATCGTGGCAATGCAGTATTGAATCAACATATTTTTAAAGTCGTTTTTGATAAAGAGGAAGTTGATAAGGATTTTTTTGTATTTCAGATAGACAATCTTCTTAAAAGAGCAGCTAATCAGGCTCATGGGGCCACTATGCGCCATTTGACGAAGCCTGTATTTGATGCGCTTCCATTTTACTTGCCTGATATTAAAACACAAAGATTAATTTCATCAAAGCTCAATTTGATTGTTCATCTGATTGAAGACCATCATGAACAATTGAAGAAATTAGATGAATTGATTCGCTCCCGGTTTTTAGAGATGTTTGGAGAACCGTGGGTCAATGATAAAGAGTTCCCTTGCTACTCTGTGGGGCAAGTTGCAGAAAGCGTTACTTATGGGACTAGTGCTCCAGCTTCTGATTCTGGGCAGTATGAATATCTTAGGATGAATAATTTGACAGATAATGGGCAGTTGGATTTATCAGATTTGAAAAGAATTGATATGTCGGATGAACAAGCTGAGAAATACATGGTGAAAAAAGGAGATATCTTATTTAATAGGACAAATAGTATAGATTTAGTTGGGAAAACAGCTCTTTTCAATTTAAATAATCCAATGATAATAGCAGGTTATTTAATTCGAATTCGCTTATCGGATAAAGTTAATCCTGTATATTTTGTTGCGTATATGAATATGCCTTATATGAAAGAAAAATTAAGAAATATAGCGAAGGGGGCTGTAAATCAAGCCAATATCAATTCTAAGGAACTGAAGTCAATTCAAATACTGATACCTCCATTATCTTTGCAAAATGAGTATTGCAATTTTGTCTTATCAATCGACAAATCGAAAATGGCAATCCAAAAGAGTCTGGATGAGCTGGAAACGTTAAAGAAATCCCTTATGCAGACATATTTTGGCTGAATTGCATAGAAAATCCATCCCGGCAGTTGGTCGGCGGTGGATTTTTTGTTATTCTAAGCTAAAAAAGGCGGGATACCATGAAAGAAGAATTCATTGAAACCATTATGCAGCAAATGCTGCCGTACCTGGATAATGCACAGATGGAAAAGCTGAAGGATACACTGCATTACTGCATGCATGATGTGGAAATCGTGACAGACAGCTCCAAGCTGCCTAAGCCGGTGGAGACGAATGAGAGTCTCCTTTCTAAATTCTTGGCGGCGAAACGGGTAGAAGGGTGCAGTGTGAAGACCCTGAATTATTATCAGTCGGTTCTTCTTAAGCTTTTCAGCATGGTTCCGGTATCGGTGCTTCATATGAAGACAGAGCATATTCGGTCCTATCTATCGGCCTATGCGGACAGGACAAAGTGCAGCAAATCGAATCTGGATAATATTAGGCGAATATTGTCCAGCTTTTTTACGTGGCTGGAAGAGGAGAGCTATATTTTGAAAAATCCGGTGCGTCGGATTCATAAAATCAAGGTGGATAAGACGGTGAAAGAGACCTACTCCGATGAAGCCATGGAGCGCATGAGGGATGAATGCCACTGCCTGCGGGACCTGGCGATTATTGACCTTCTCGCTTCGTCGGGCATGCGTGTGGGAGAACTGGTGCGGCTGAATCGGGAGGATATCGACTTCGATAACAGGGAATGCATCGTATTCGGTAAGGGAAGCAAGGAAAGACCGGTCTATTTCGATGCCCGCACAAAAATCCATTTGAAGAACTACCTGGATTCCCGGACCGATGATAATCCCGCCCTTTTCGTGTCTCTGCTGAAACCCTATAACCGCCTGCAGATCAGCGGCGTGGAAATCAGGCTGCGGAGCCTGGGCCGGGAACTGGGGATTCCCAAGGTCCATCCTCATAAATTCAGACGAACCCTGGCTACCAGAGCCATTGATAAGGGCATGCCCATCGAACAGGTGCAGCGGCTGCTGGGGCATACGCAGATAGATACCACCATGCAGTACGCCATGATTAATCAGAAGAATGTGAAGGTGTCCCACCAGAAATATATAGCCTGAAAATATCCAATCCCGGTTTTTAGAGCGGTTTGGAGACCCAATTATAAATCCATTTGGCTATCCAATACACAAACTTGGTGATTATATTGAAAATTTAACGTCAGGGGCGCGTGGATGGGCTCGATATTATGCTGATGATGGTAATGCTTGGTTTATAACTATAAAAAATGTTAAAAATTGTAAGATAACTGTAGACAATATGCAGACGATTAATGCACCTGATAATGCGGAGGCAAAGCGAACAAGGGTAAAAGAAGGTGACCTGTTAATTAGTATAACTGCAGATTTGGGAAGAACTGGTGTTGTGACGAAAGAAATAGCAAATAAAGGCTCATATATTAATCAGCATTTATCCTGTATCAGACTGAACCGGTATGCGCTTGAACCGTTATATGTTGCATATTTTATGGAAAGTGAAGCTGGAAAGAGGCAATTTAAGAAGGAAAATCAAAGTGCCGTAAAAGCGGGCATTAACTTTAAATCCATTCAATCTTTAAAATTGATGGTACCTCCATTGGTTAGGCAAGAAGAGTTTCTGTCATTTTATAAACAAGTCGACAAATCGAAATATGGCGGGACCATTTTTCTTCGTCTATTGGAAGATATTCGCATATGTTGTAATATATAAGTAACGAATGATTCTATGGTAATTTACTATCTTTGCGGGTGATTGCTCATGGGAAACTTTGATTTCTTACGCGGGAAAAAGGAATATGAAGCGTTTGCTCCGGCGGCCATGGAGGCGGAAAGGGTTTATGCGACTTCTCCGGCCATGTGTGCCATCGGCTGCCGCAAGGCGCTGGAGCTGGCGGTGAAGGGGGTCTATGCGGCAGACAGGACCATGACACTTCCTTTCAAGGATAATCTGCAGTCCCTGATTCATGAGCCCGATTTCCGCTATGCCATGGAATATGATACGTGGAAGAAGCTGCCGCTGATTGTGAAGCTGGGGAATCTGGCGGTGCATACGGCAAGAAATATCACTGCTGCTGATGCAGTGGTGTCTCTCCGTGGGCTTTTTGAATTCATTGAATGGATTGATTACTGCTATGGCAGTAATTATAAGGAGCATTTCTTTAAGGAATCTCTCATCCCCCAGAGCAGGGTTTCGCTGGATGAAAAGCGAATTAAGGAACAGGCTGGCCTTCTCAAGGAAAAGGAAGAGGAAAACAAGAAGCTCTATGATCAGGTGCGGGCGCTGTCGGAAAAGCTGACCGCCGAGAAGGAGAAGAATAAGGAAGAGCGTCATTTCAATCCGGAAGCCATTTCTGAATTTAAGACCCGCAAAATTTATATTGATGTGGATATGAAGATGGAAGGGTGGATTTTTGACGGCCCTTCCCAGAATGTGGTGGAAGAATATGAAGTGGACGGAATGGCCGGTGTGCCCGGGCAGAAGGGGTATGTGGATTATGTACTCTTCGGCAGGAATGGCCTCCCGCTGGCGGTGGTGGAAGCCAAAAAGACAAGCCGGGATCCCAACGTGGGCAGGAAGCAGGCGGTGTTGTATGCGGACTGTCTGGAAAGACGGTTTGGCCGTCGCCCCATGATTTTCAATACCAATGGCTTTGAAACCTATTTCTGGGATGACAAGACAGGCCCGCAGCGGCAGGTAAGCGGTATTTTCAGCAGGGAGGATCTGGAAAGACTGATGGATAGGAGGATGGAAAGCCATCCTGCCTTGACGTCCATTCCTATTTCCGATGAAATCACGAACCGTGTGTATCAGAAGGAAGCTATCCGGGCTGTGTGCGCCCATATAGAGGAAGGGGGACGGAAGAATCTCCTGGTCATGGCTACGGGAACCGGAAAGACCCGTACAGCGGCCAGTCTGGTGGATGTGCTGTCCAAGGGAGGATATATTACCAATGTACTTTTCCTGGCAGACCGTACGGCGCTGGTGAAGCAGGCAAAGGATTCTTTCAGGGAGTATCTGCCCCGGATGTCTCTCTGCAATCTGTGCAGCAATAAGGACGATAAGAATGCACGGATTGTTTTCTCCACCTATCCGACGATTCTGAATTCTATTGATGATACGAAGCGGGACGATGGGAACCGGCTTTTTACGCCTGCCCATTTTGACCTGATTATCATTGATGAAAGCCATCGGAGCATTTTTAAGAAGTATAAGGCTATTTTTGACTATTTTGACGCCATACTTGTAGGATTAACCGCTACGCCGAAAACCGATGTGGATCGGAATACCTATGATTTCTTTGATATGCAGCAGGGCATCCCTACCTATGCCTATGACTACAACCAGGCAATCAGCGAAAAATATCTGGTACCCTATTATAACTATGAGGTGAAAACGAAGTTTCTGGAAGAGGGCATTACCTATGATGACCTTTCAGAAGAGGATAAGAAACGGTATGAGGATGATTTCACTGAGGATGACGGGTCTATGCCCGATTATATCCCTTCGCCGAAAATGGATAAATTTGTGTTTAACGCCAATACGGTGGATCATGTGCTTCAGGACCTGATGGAACGGGGCATTAAGACAAAGGGTGGCGAACGTCTGGGGAAAACCATTATTTTTGCTGAAAATAAAAAGCATGCAGAATTTATTATCCAGCGGTTTAATGCACTTTATCCTAAATATAAGGGTACCTTTGCACAGCGGGTAGTCTGTGGAGACAGCTATGTGGAAACGGTGATTGACGATTTCAAAAATCCGGAAAAGGATCCGGTCATTGCTGTTTCGGTGGATATGCTGGATACAGGCATAGATGTGCCGGAGTGTTTAAATCTGGTTTTCTTCAAAAAGGTGCGTTCAAAGACAAAGTTCTGGCAGATGATCGGTCGGGGAACAAGACTCTGTCCTGATTTGGAATGCGTGGATATGAGAAATGGGGAGTACAGGGGCAAGAAGTATTTCCTGATTTTTGATTACTGCGGCAACTTTGAGTATTTCCGCCAGCATATGAATTTCATAGGCGATGGGGAGACCAGGACGCTTTCAGAAAATATTTTCATCAAGAGAATCCGTCTGGTCAAGGATCTGCAGCAGGCAGCCTATGCGGACGAGAAGTACCAGGATTGGCGCCGCTCTCTTGTGGAAACTTGCCATAAGCAGGTAGTCGAGCTGAATCCATCTCTTTTCTCCGTGAAGCTACACCTCCGATATGTGGAAAAATATAAGAACAAGGCGGCGTTCCGCGCTCTCAGTGAAGGGGACTGCGGTGAACTGAATAAGGAAATAGCACCTTTGGTGTCTGACATGGAAAAGGATGAGTCGGCGAAACGCTTCGATAATCTCATGTATGGCCTCATGCTGGCCCATGTGGAAGGTCTGGGGTCTTTCAGAAAGTCCAAGAAACAGCTGATTGAAACGGCAAGGCAGCTGGAGAAGAAAATCAGCATTGACGCAGTGAGAAAAAAGCTCCCCTTGATTCAAGAAGTGGAGTCGGCTTCTTTCTGGACCGATGCAGATGTACTTGACTTTGAAAAGGTGCGGGCGGAGCTCAGGAGCCTCATCCAGTTTATCCAGTTCAAACATGAACCCATCGTAGAAACGGGGCTGAAGGATTCTGTCATTTCTGAAAAAGAAGGAGATACACTGGAGCCGGAAACCTTTGAGAATTATAAGGAAAAGGTGAATCATTATTTCCTGCAGCACGTGGATGATGTTCCGGCGGTCAGGAAACTGGTTCATAATGAGCCATTAACAGCTAAGGATTACAAGGATCTGGAGAAAATCTTTACCAGTGAGTTGGGGTCAAAAGAGGATTATCAGTATTATTTCCAAAATCAGCCCTTTGGACTTACGGTCCGCCGCATTGCCAAGATGGATAAAAAGGCGGCGGAAAAGGCGTTTTCACAGTTTATCAATGACAATGCCCTGAATGATAAACAGATTGCGTTTATTCGGAATGTAATCAATTACATATCGGTCAATGGCTATATGGACAGCCCCATGACGATCTTTAATGCGCCCTTTGACAAGCCCTATGATGCCATGTCTATTTTCAGCACAGAAGATATGCGTGATCTCATACATATCATCAATACGATCAGGGACAATGCCATTCGATATGAATAGCCGGTTTCCTGATTTTTGGGGAGCTTATTTCAGGGAGGGTACTTATGAAGATGAAGAAAATTTTATTGCTGACCGCTGCTGCTTTATGCGCCGGAACCATTGCCATGGCCCGTGTGCCTAATGATGAAGGTGCCCTGGGAGGCATTGTGCCGGGAATGACCAAAGAAGAGGTGATTGCCATCTATGGTGCACCGAAAGAAGGCAAGGTGACCTGGGCAGCTGCTTGGGGACCGCATGCAGAAGCGCAGATAATCGGCTATGGGGACTCGGCAACCATGAACTGTGTCAGAGATTCCGGCCGTCCATTCCGTGTAACTATGATCCATATTACGGCAAACAATGGATTCTCTACACCCAGCGGCATTCATGTAGGCTCCACCAGAAGCGAAGTGATTGGTACCTATGGGGAACCGGATATTCATTACGGCGATGCACTTTACTATAAAACGGATAGCGGCGTAAACCTTGTATTCCATATGAGAAACGGCAGGGTGGCATCCATGAATCTTGGCTGGGATGCATGAGTAAAGGGAAATAATATCATATTTTGATAAATACTAAAAAGAGCCTCTCTTGCGAGGGGCTTTTTTATGCGGCTTTATAAAGGTGAACAGGAAGGTCATCAGTCAATTACATCAGAAACCGGTGAAGGTTCCTTTTAGTGTACAGCAGGCGGCTGTATTCCCGTAGGAGCCTGCACCTTCGGCGCAGAGGGGCTTATGGTATCGTCGGGGCTTTGCCCCTCGGTACCAGGGTTGTGTTTGCATCGCTCAGGGGGCGTAAGGCAGCTTATAGGTTTATCATAAGAGTCGCCTTACACGAATTAAATGGCGCCCACCACTTGCCGCCGAAGGCGGCTCCTTCCCGCCGATCGATATTTAATAGCATATGTCTCATACGCGGCTTGTACCGAGATTCTTCACTTCGTTCGGAATGATAGTGAGAGCGGGAAGAGAAGCACGTAACGTTGGCTCCTTCCTCAGGAAGGAGCTGGGCGAAGCCCTGAGGAACACCGAAAGATTCTGGGGTGACTGCTTAGCGTCTCCTTCCCGCTGACTGGTATTTAATACCGAATGACCCAAATGCTGCATGTACCGAGATTCTTCGCCTGCGGCTCAGAATGACGATGAGGGCGGGAAGGGAAGCATGTAACGTTGGCTCCTTCCTCAGGATGGAGCTGGTCGAAGCCCTGTGGAACACCGAATTCCCGCCGACTGGTATTTAGCAACAGCTGCGACACTATCGGCTTTTACCAAGATCTTTCGCTTTGTGGAGACCCTGCAGAGGGTCTCCAAGTCAGCCGAAGTTGGCCCTTAGCCTGCCCATAAAAGGGCCTTCCGATTGTCGGCTGACCGACCCCGGATGACGAGTGTCCGGCGGGAAGAAATCGAGGCAGCACTGGTTATGGGATGGCCCCTTGACTCTGTCATTCTGAACGCAGTGAAGAATCTCGGTGCGTGGCGAGGATGACGTCATTGGA
>OGQX01003708.1_pt1 | contig 10164 bp, 10 predicted proteins | sample 1553291 | NCBI WGS metagenome assembly OGQX01 (sample SAMEA2580030, study PRJEB22360) | human gut metagenome | biome: human gut; feature: human-associated habitat; material: faeces | place: Denmark | collected 2008/2010 | reverse complement strand
TTCGACGGCTCCTTGAGGTAGAACGGGGAGACCTGGCCCGTCATGTACATGGGGATCCAGCTCTCAAGTCCCAGCATCATATCCTCGAAGGACCGGTTCAAGTCATGGATCTGATTCAGGTGAAGCCCCTTTTTCTTCAGTTCCCGGATTCCCAGAAAAATCTGAATGTCCTGCGCAGTATAGCAGCGGTGTCCCAGCGAATTGCGGTGGATTTCCATGCCGAGCTCGTCCTCCCAGTACCGGAGCACATGCGCTTTCTCCCCGGTCAGCTTCTCCGCCTCCGTGACCAGATACGTTCTATTTTCCATACGGCAGCCACTCCCTTCTTCCCTTTATTATAGGATCTGTTATCCCCTGCCGCAAGAAAATCTCATCGTAATATTCCGACAATTTCATACAATTATACACAAAGAACGTGCCGCAGGACTATCCCACGACACGTTCTGACACCATACTATTCAGAGCCCCATCTCGATTCCGCTACGCTACATCTCGATGTGGCTTCTCGCCATATGAAATTGAGGGGAAAAGTGCTCATTCATGCAAGCATGAGTCGCACTTTTCCCCTCAATTTCGCATGGCTCTGAATAGTTACAAATATTTTCTTTTATCTCTCTGCATTCGCAAATTTCGTATAATCCGGCAGCCAGACCAGATTGACGGTTCCGATCGGGCCGTTTCGCTGTTTGGCGATGATGATTTCCGCGATTCCCTTATTCTCGGAATCCTTATTATAGTAATCATCTCGATAGATAAACATAACAACGTCGGCATCCTGCTCGATCGCTCCGGACTCACGCAGGTCAGAAAGCATCGGACGGTGATCGGTACGCTGCTCAACAGCCCGGGAAAGCTGGGACAGTGCAACAACCGGCACATTCAGCTCTCTCGCGAGTGCTTTTAAGGAACGGCTGATATCCGAAATCTCCTGCTGACGCGATTCCGAGGAGCTCTTTCCGCTTCCCGACATCAGCTGCAGGTAGTCAATGATGATGATATCAAGACCGTGCTCCAGCTTGTATTTGCGGCATTTCGACCGCATCTCTCCGATCGAGATACCAGGTGTATCGTCGATCATCAGTCGGGATTCACCGATCATGCCGGCGCTCTCGATCAGCTTGCTCCATTCGTCATCTTTCAGGTTTCCGGTTCTCAGATGCTGGGAATCTACTTTCGACTCCATCGAGAGCAGACGGTTCATCAGCTGCTCCCGCGACATCTCGAGACTGAAAATCGCAACGGCTTTGTCTTTCTTAAACGCCATATACTGCGCAATATTGAGGACAAACGCCGTTTTACCCATAGACGGACGTGCCGCAATCAGGATAAAGTCAGAGTTCTGCAGACCCGATGTCTTGTAGTCCAGATCCGTGAATCCGGTCGGAATACCCGTGACATTTCCCTTCGTCTTCGATGCACGCTCGATGTTCTCCAGCGTATTGATGACAACCTGGCGGATCGGCATGAAGTCTCCGGAATTCCGCTGGCCCAATAACTGGAACATCTTCTTTTCCGTCTCCTCCATGATGACTTCCACCGGCTCTTTGTTCAGATAGCAGTCATTCTCTATCTCTTCTGTCAGCTTAATGAGACGGCGCAGCACCGCTTTCTCGCTGACGATGTTCGCATAATGGCGCACATTCGCCGAAGTCGGCACCGCATTTAAAAGATCGCGGACAAACTCCATCGAACTGATCTCCGGCGGAACATCCTTTTCACGCAGGCGATTCTGCAGGGTGACCAGATCGACCGGTTTTCCCTCATTGAACAGCTCCACCATGGCATCAAAAATGACGCCGTACTGGTGCTGGTAAAAATCGTCGCTCGTCAGGATTTCCGATGCCGCCATGATGGCTTCGCGCCCCATCAGCATGGAACCGATGACCGACTGCTCCGCCTCGATGCTGTGCGGAAGGATTCGTTTAATCAGTGCTTCTTCCATAGAATTATGCTTCTTTTACGATAACTTTCAGCTTTGCAGTTACTTTGGTATGCAGGCGGATCGGCACTTCTGTCGTTCCAAGAACCTTGATCGGGTTCGGAAGCTGCATTTTCTTTTTGTCGATGTCGTATCCGAGCTGCTCTTTTGCTGCCTCAGCGATCTCTTTTGCCGATACGCTTCCGAATACTTTTCCGCCCTCGCCGACTTTGATTGCTACGGTAACCTGTTTGTCCTCAATCTCTTTCGCGAAAGCCTGTGCCTCAGCGAGCTGCTCTGCTGCCACTTTGTCCTCGTGTGCTTTCTGGAGTTTCAGCTCATTCAGGTTTTTTGCGGTTGCCTCGATGCCGAGTTTTTTCGGCAGAAGCATGTTTCTTGCATATCCGTCACTTACGTTTACAGTCTGTCCTTTTTTACCAAGTGCTTTTACGTCCTCCAGTAAGATAACTTTCATATCAGATTTCTCCTCCATCCTGCATTTCTGTTAAGGTTGATTTCAGAAGGTTTCTCGCCTCCTCCATGTTGACGGTCTCGAGCTGGCATCCCGCCATATTCAGATGACCGCCGCCGCCCATCCGCTCCATGATGATCTGTACATTGACCTCATCGATCGCGCGGGCGCTGATATAGATCACGCCTTTGTACTCGGTCAGTACAAAGGACGCCTTGACACCGACAATGTTCAGCAGCTCGTTCGCCGCTTGTGCTCCGACCACCGTCGGGCTGTCCACATAGTCGCTCGGGCATTCGGAAATCGCAAACTGGCCGCGGAACAGCTCCGCATTGCGGATCGTCTCTCCTCTTGCCTTGTAATCGTTCATATCCTCACGGAACAGCTTGCGCACACGCGTCACATCCGCACCGCAGCGGCGCAGGAACGCTGCCGCCTCGAACGTGCGGACACCTGTTTTCTGCATAAAGTTGTCGGTATCAATCATGATGCCGGCATAGATGCTGTCCGCCTCCACGTTCCGGATGCGGATTCCCTCGGTAAAATACTGGAGAATCTCGGCAACCATCTCGCTCGCGGATGATGCATACGGCTCAATATAGGAAAGCACCGAGTTGCGGATCGTATCGCTTCCCTGCCGGTGATGATCCAGCACGACGATCATTTTCGCCATGTACAGCAGATCCTCACACTGTGTGATGCTCGGCTTGTTCGTATCGACCACAACGAGCAGCGTGTTGTCGTCCATGATCTCTTTCGCCTCATGGTTGTTGACAAACATGTCCGCCTCATAATCCTGGTTGTCACGGAACGTATTCATCAGCGGAATGATCGAGCTGGTCGGGTTGTCGATGACGATGTACGCTTTTTTATTCAACGTTTTCGCCGCACGGTAGATACCGATGGCCGCACCGAACGAATCGGCATCCGGCAGGCGGTGTCCCATGACAACGACCTTCTCTTTCGTGTTCATAAACTCTTTCAGCGCGTGCGCCTTGACGCGGGCTTTGACTCTCGTATTTTTTTCCACAGCCTGCGTTTTTCCGCCGAAATACTGAATCTTCGAACCGTCCTTTAAAACGACCTGATCGCCGCCCCGGCCAAGAGCCAGGTCGATCGCGATTTTCGCATACTCGGAGTTTTTCGCAAACGATCCAGCATCTGCTCCGATACCCATACTGATTGTGACTGCCATCTCGTTTCCGATGTTGATGGTCTTGACGTCCTCTAGGATATCGAACTTTTTCTCTTTCAGTTCATTTAACGAACTCCGGCGCATGACCACGATGTATTTGTCGTTCTCATACCGCTTCACCAGTCCGTCGAGATCGTTGAAATATTTGTTGATCTTTCGCTCGACCAGTGCGGTCAGAAGGGAACGGCGGACCTCCTCGACGCTCTCCAGCGCCTCGTCGTAGTTGTCCAGATACAGAAGACCGGTGACCATCGTTTCGTCCTCGAATTTCCGCATATACTTGCGGAGCTCCGTCTCATCGAACAGATACAGTGCCTGAATAAAATAGCCTTTGATATCTGTGTTGATCATCTCCGAATTCTGAATCAGCTCGTCGATGCAGACGCTTTTTACATGGGCACGGAAATTCTTTTCGCCGTAAGCCACGTCGATGTCGGTCTCCTCCTCATTTTTCGGCAGCCGCTCGACCGTCAGCTCCGGAAAAATGGTGGCGATACATTTATGATACTGTGTATCCTTCCCTGTGATTTTTGTAAACTCTTTGTTGACCCAGAGAAGCTTTCCCTGCGAATCCATAACGGCATAGGGCAGCGCCAGTTCCTGGATCAGATGCTTCTGAACCTGGCCGTATTCAGTCGCAAAGGTAATCAGCTCGTTGATCACCTGCGGACGCTGTCTGTAATAGAGAACTGCGGCTGCGATCACATAGACTGCAAAAAACAGCGTGAACCACATTCCTGCCATCACATCCACAAAATACATGCCGATATTCATCACAAGCATCAGGTTGGACAAAATCAGCGGCCATCGAAGATAGCTCCGCAATTGGCCGCTCAACTTCATTTTGCTTTTCATTTCCTAACACCTTTCCAACGTTGCGTGTTGTATTTCGCTCCTGTCCTTCCGATTATACCACTTTGACCTGTACTTTGGCAACAAGATACTTCTGGATACAAAAAAGGTACCCGCCCTTTTCGGGCAGATACCTCTATTTATTTACCGATTCAAAATGAACGTTCGGACAGTGCTTAGCGCAAGTCAGAATCAATCATCTACGTACGGCATAATAGCCATATGTCTTGCTCTCTTAACGGCTACTGTTACTGCTCTCTGATGTTTTGCGCAGGTTCCAGTTACACGTCTCGGCAGGATTTTACCACGCTCGGATACATATTTTTTCAGTTTAGCTGCATCCTTGTAGCTGATCTCTTCTCCACCACAGAAAACACAAACTTTTCTTCTTCTGCGGGCCGGTCTTCTGGAAGCTGGTCTTTCACTATTATTATAAGCCATGATCAATCTCTCCTTTTCTATCAATTAAATGGCAATTCTTCGTCAATGCCATCGGGAATATTCATAAAACCATCGCTTGCTGCGGCACTAGGCTGTGGCGCGCTTGGCTGTGGAACTCCCATACTACTGTTCTGGGCTGCAGCTGCTTTACTTTCCGCAAAATCCTGCTCTTCGATCACAACTTCTGTTGTGTAAACTTTAACTCCGTCACGGTTTGTGTAACTACCTGTCTGGATTCTTCCAGAAACGACCATCTTTGTACCCTGTTTCAGGTACTTCTCTGCAAACTCAGCTGTGCGTCCGAATGCCACACAGTTAATAAAATCTGCATCCTGTTCACCGTTTCTCTTGAATCTTCTGTCTACTGCTAACGTATATCTGGCAATTGCCAAAGGTGTTTCACCCTGTGAATATCTTACGTCAGGGTCCCTTGTCAATCTTCCCATTAATACTACTTTATTCATTATTCGGATCCCTCCTGTTAATTACGCATCCTGTTTAACGCATAAGAAACGTAATACAGTTTCCTCAATACGAAGTCTTTCTTCAAGTTCTGCTGGAACTGTAGTTTCGCCTTCGAACTGGATGAAATAGTAGTATCCTTCTTTCATCTTCTGAATTTCGTAAGCTAACTGTTTCTTACCCCATTCATCGACGTTAGTGATCGTTGCACCTGCTGTAGTAATCATTGCCTGAACTTTTTCAACCATAGCTGCACGTTCTTCGTCTTCGATCTTTGCACTTAAAACTAATGCTAATTCATATTTCATCATTACTTGCACCTCCTTTTGGTCTAGTGGCTCTTTCTTCGTGAAAGAGCAAGGATATTTTTATATACCACGAATATTTACTTTATCATAAAAATCTAATCTTGGCAAGCTTTTTTTATAAATCCTCTAAAATTTTTTTCAATCATCTTTCTTGGTACCATAACCTGTCGGCTGCATCCAACACATTTTAAGCGAAAATCCATTCCTACTCTGAGTATTTCCCACTCATTCGTTCCACATGGGTGTGCTTTCTTTAATTTGACAATATCTCCTATCTGAAATTCCATCGGTCAAACCTCCTTATTCTTAATAATATCTCTTTCGTATCTTAGCTTCGTAAATCATGATACCTTATTATAGCAGAAAAGAGAACCAGGCGGTCAACCCTGATTCTCTTCCTGCGTAAATTAAAGAAGAAGTTATTCTCTTAGACTTCTGGCGCTGTTGCGTCAATATCCCCCAGATTCATTGCTTCGTATTGTTCTAAAATTAAAGTCTGGATCATATTTCTTGTATCAGAATTGATCGGATGTGCAATGTCTCTATATTCACCGTCTGCCGCTTTACGACTTGGCATTGCAATAAACAGACCTTTTTCCCCTTCGATTACTTTAATATCATGTACCACAAATTCGTTGTCGATCGTGATAGACACAACAGCTTTCATCTTACCTTCTTTGGCCACTTTTCTAATTCGTACATCAGTTATTTGCATGTTGTCATCCTCCTAGTTTCTAATAATTTAGCTAAAATTCGCTCTCCGGTCAGGCTCTGGTAACTTCTTCTCTCTCTTCGACCGTATATGCTAGTTTCTATTATAACACTATTTTCAGCAATTGTGAACAAAAACTTGTTTTTTATTTCCTTTTTTATTATAACATTTTACTACTTTTTTATCCATATTTTTATGATACTTATAATATTTTCCAATTCAATCTCCGTCTTGCAAGTTTAGTTGCAGTGACTTATAATAAGGAAAACAATGAAACTATATCAAAATAGAAAGAAAGGACACATGAAAATGTATCAAATAGATTTTAACAAACCAATTCATATTCATTTTATGGGAATCGGAGGTATCAGCATGAGTGGTCTTGCTGAAATTCTTATCAAAGAAGGATTTACTATTTCTGGATCCGATGTCCATACTTCTGATATCATCAAACACTTGGAAGATAAAGGTGCCAAAGTTTACTTAAGCCAGACTGCTGATAATATTACAGATGATATTGATCTTGTTGTATATACAGCTGCCATCAACTTCGATACAAACGAAGAATATAAAGAAGCCGTACGCCGTAACATTCCAGTTATGAAACGTGCCACACTGCTTGGCCAGATGATGCACAATTACCAGAATGCGATCGCTGTATCTGGAACTCATGGTAAAACAACGACTACTTCTATGTTATCTTATATTTTACTTGCTGGTAACACAGACCCTACGATCAGTGTCGGTGGAATCCTTGATGCGATCAATGGAAATATCCGTGTTGGACATTCTGAAACATTCGTAACAGAGGCATGTGAATATACAAACAGTTTCCTAGAGTTTTTCCCTAAGATCAGTATTATCCTTAATATCGAAGAAGATCATATGGATTTCTTCAAGGATCTTGATGATATCCGCCATTCTTTCCGTGAATTTGCTCACAAACTTCCTGATTATGGTTACCTGATCATCAATGGTGAAATTGAGAACATCGATTATATTGTGGACGGATTAAAAGCAGAATATGCAACATTTGGACTGGAAAATGATTCTTACGACTATTGTGCAAAGAATATTGGATATGATGCATTTGGACATGCACATTTTGATTATTACTTTAAAGGAGAATATGTTGACCATATCCAGTTAAATGTCAATGGAGAGCATAATGTAAAGAACGCACTGGCTGCCATCGCTGCTGCAAAACGTATCGGTATCGATATTGATACGATAAAGAAAGGGCTTCTTGGATTCACTGGTGCAAAACGTCGTTTTGAATTAAAAGGTACATGCAACGGCTTCACTGTTGTTGATGATTATGCTCATCACCCAACAGAGATCCGTGCAACTCTGGAATCTGCAAAGAATTATCCACATAATGAATTATGGTGTGTATTCCAGCCACATACTTATTCCAGAACGATCGCATTCCTTGATGATTTTGCTAAGGCATTAAGTCTCTGTGATCATGTGATCTTAACTGATATCTATGCAGCCAGAGAGAAAGATACTGGTATCGTAAGTTCCAAAGATATCGTAGATCGTATGGCAGATTATGATGTAGATGTGCATTATATTAAGGAATTTGATGACATTGAAGAATTTATTTTAAAAAATTGCAAAAAAAATGATCTGTTGATAACTATGGGCGCAGGAAACGTCGATTCTATCGGAAATTCTCTCGTAAATAGATAGTTATCCACATTATCCACAGGTTTGTACACAATTGTTGATAAACAAATCTGTGGATTTCTTTTATCCTTTTCCACATTTGTAAAATCTTTGTAAATGGCTTATTTCCATAATTCTACGATTTTTGTCCACATTATCCACATTATCCACATACTTGTACACAATTGGGCTGTGGATTTCCCTGGTATTTACAATTTCTCCAATCTGCGTTATAGTCAGATTAACAATAATAAAAGAAGGAGAAATTGCCATGAATTACATTAAAGTAACAACCACATATCCAACCGGTGGAACGCTGCTTCCAAACGCTTTTGTTGATAATTACATGATCCGTGCGAATGGTGAATATATCAAAGTGTATATCTATCTTCTGCGTATGGTTTCTGATGGTGCGAACTTCAGCATCCCTTGTCTGGCAGACGTACTGGAACTTACGGAGCGTGATGTTACTCGTGCGTTAAAGTACTGGGAGAAAGAATCACTTCTGCGCATGGAATTAAAAGATGGTGAGATCAGTTTTATTGAACTTCTCCCTGTCAGTGGCAATCCACATTCTCCTGAACAGATTTCCAATGCACAGACTGCACAGCCAGATTCACAGGCACAGTCTATAACAGCTTCATCCACTGTCTCTTCCCAGACAGAACAGTTTACAGCAAAAAAACAGGCTTCTATTGGTGCTGAAGCAATCCCAGCAATGAAGACTTTGTCCCCTGCTGAATTACAGCGTAAGAGTGAAGACGAACGTTTCTCATATCTTCTTTATGTATGTGAGATGTTTTTAGGAAAACCTCTTACCTGCACAGATATGAACACATTACTTTATATGATCGAGGATCTTAAGATGTCCTGCGAATTAGTTGAATATCTTGTAGAGCATTGTGTTTCCAATGGCAAGAAGAGTTTCCGTTATATGCAGTCTGTAGCGATCAACTGGTATGAAGCCAATATTCAGACTCCAGATGAAGCGAAAGCATACAGCAAAAATTTCCGTAAGGAATATTATTCTATTATGCGTGCTTTCGGATTAAACCAGAATCCTGCACCTGTTCAGGAAGAATATATGAAACGATGGCTTGAGACAGATGGTTTTGATCTTCCATTGATCATCGAAGCATGTAACCGAACAATCAATGCGATCAATAAACCAAGTTTTCCATATGCAGATACCATCCTAAAACATTGGAAAGATAACCATATTGTAACCTTGGAAGATGCTAAGAACTTCCATGTACAGCAGAAGGCTCCTAAGACTTTTGCTAACAATAATAACCAGAATACTATGCATAATTTTACTCAGCGTGATTATGATTTTGATGCGTTAGAGCAGCAGCTTTTACAGAAACAGTTCGCAAACGAACTCATGGAGAACTAACTTATGTCATTATCAAATAACGATTATCAGGATATCATGCGCCAATATGAATCAAGGCGGCTTTCTAATTACCGTCTTCATGAACAGCGCAAGAAAGATATATATACAACCATTCCAGAGATCAGAGATCTTGACCGACAGATTACTTCCAATTCAATTTCTCTTGGAAAGCAGCTCATCGTCAGTGATGATCCTGCTTTACGAGAAAACTACCGTAAGAAGAATCATGTTTTGATCGAGAAGAAGCAGGCTCTCTTACACGAGGCCGGATATTCATCTGATTATCTGGAACCCATCTATCATTGTAAGAAGTGTAAAGACACCGGATATATTGGGCAGGAACCATGTTCCTGTTTTCATCAGGCGATGATCGATCACCTGTATTCCGGTTCTAATATGGCTAAGATTTTAGCCCGGGAGAATTTTCGGACCTTCAGAGAAGATTATTACTCCGATCAGATGACCAAACAAGGTCTTCCAAGTCCAAGACGCAACATCCAGAAAGTTGTGGAACACTGCAAAACCTTTATTTCCAGATTTCCAAATCACGACAACATTTTATTTCAGGGTTCCACTGGTGTTGGGAAGACTTTCTTAAGTCATTGTATTGCAAAGGAAATCATGGACCGCGGTTTTACCTGCGTCTATATGACAGCTTTCCAGCTGTTTGATACTTTGGCAAAGCATACCTTTGGCAAAGGAAAGGATATGGAACAGAATATGACTGATAAGCAATT
>OGQX01003703.1_pt1 | contig 10193 bp, 9 predicted proteins | sample 1553291 | NCBI WGS metagenome assembly OGQX01 (sample SAMEA2580030, study PRJEB22360) | human gut metagenome | biome: human gut; feature: human-associated habitat; material: faeces | place: Denmark | collected 2008/2010 | reverse complement strand
TTGACACGGAGCAGATGATCCGGGTATTTGACAATCTGATGGAGAATGCCTGCAAATATGCCAACCGGCCCGATGATCTGCGGATTTCCATTCATATTGCGGAAAATGACGGATGGATTGTCGTGGATTTTGGCGATAATGGCGACGGTATGGAGCAGGAAAAACTGGGCGCGGTCTTTGACGAGTTTTACCGCGGGGATGAGTCCAGAAGCAGCGGGTGCGACGGAAACGGGCTGGGACTTTATGTATGCAGATATATCATAAAGGAGCACGGCGGAAAGATCCGTGCCTACACGAAAGACGGATTTCATGTGGAGATGTGTCTGCCGGAGGCGGCGGAGCACGAGAAGGAAAAGGCCATGCCGGAAGAGGGCAGGGAGTGAAAAGAAAAGGCCATGCCGGAAGAGGGCAGGGCGTGAGAAGAAAAGCCATGCCGGAAGAGGGCAGGGAGTGAAAAGAAAAGGCCATGCTGGAAGTTGGCAGGGCGTGAGAAGACAGATGGCGGATGACGCGGGGAGGAAACGATGATGGCACGCATTTTGCTGGCGGAAGATGACAGGGAAATCGCAAATCTGGAGCGGGATTATCTGGAGATGAGCGGGCATGAGGTGGTGATCGCACCGGACGGAGAAGAGGCAATGAAGCGGATCAATGAGGAGAAGTTTGACCTTCTGATTCTTGACATCATGATGCCGAAAAAGAGCGGATATGATATCTGCCGTGAGATCCGGGAGCAGATTGACATTCCGATTCTCATGGTGACGGCAAAGACGGAATCTGTGGACAAGATCCGGGGGCTCGGTCTGGGAGCGGACGACTATATTGTAAAGCCGTTTGACCCTATGGAACTGGTTGCGCGCGTAAAAAGCCATCTGCTCCGGTATGAGCGTTTGACCGGCAAGCATGAGATGGCACAGGAAGGAAAAGAGTACGATGCCGATGACTACTGCATTGAGGTCGGCGGTCTGAAGATTCTGACCAAAAGCTGGAAGGTCATTCGTGACGGTGAGGAGATCCATTTTCCGAACCGGGAATTTGAACTGCTCAAGTATCTGGCGATGAACCCCAACATTGTATTTTCCAAGGAGCACCTGTTTGAGCGGATCTGGGGGTATGATTATATGTCGGACAGTGCAACGGTGACCGTGCATATCAACCGTATCCGTGAGAAGATTGAGGAAGATCCCAAGAACCCGAAGATCATAGAGACCGTGTGGGGTGCAGGGTACCGCCTCAATATGAAATAGCACGCAAAGTTTCCGCAGATGCGAAAATGATAGAAATGAAATAATGAAAAGACCCCGACGGGGATGGCAGAGATGTACATCGCCGCCGGGGTTTTTGCGTTTCCCGATTTTGTGTTTCCCGATCGACCGAACCGTTTAGAAATTGTTTAGAAATTGTGTGCGCTTCGTTTAAGGTTATCCCTTATGTTAAGAGAACAGAGAAAAACTTAAGGATTCTTTGGAAAAACTTTGGAAATTTCTGCACGAAATGTTTAACTGCAGGCAGTATCGTAGAGAGCAGATGATGAAGCGAAAGAGAAAGGACGGTTTGACAAAATGAAATATATTACATTTACGGTGCCGTGTTACAATTCGGCTGCATATATGGAGCGCTGTGTGGATTCCCTGCTGATCGGCGGGGAGGATGTGGAGATTCTGCTGATTGATGACGGATCGACCGACCGGACGGGGGAGATCGCGGACGAATATGAGCGAAACTATCCGGGAATCGTGCGTGCGGTACACAAGTCGAACGGCGGACACGGCTCCGGCGTCAACGCGGGACTGCACCTTGCGACGGGCTGTTATTTTAAAGTGGTGGATTCGGATGACTGGCTTTCGGAGGATGCGTACCGCAGACTGCTTGCGCGCGTGAAGGAGTTCTGCACGGGAGCGGTGGCAGAACTTATGGATCAGCCGGATCTGATCGTGTGCAATTATACTTACAATCACCTGGAGGAGGGAACGGCGCACACGATGGCGTACCGGAATGTATTCCCGGCGGAAACGCCCTGTACCTGGAATGACATCGGACATTTCAGACCGTCCCAGTATCTGATTATGCATGCGCTCATCTACCGTACATCGGTGCTGCGCGAGACGGGAGTCTGCCTGCCGGAGCACACGTTTTATGTGGATAATATTTTTGCGTATCAGCCGCTGCCGTATGTGAAAAAGATTTACTATATGGACATCGATCTGTACCAGTATTTTCTGGGAAGAGCGGATCAGTCGGTGAACGAGGAAGTGATGATGCGCCGCATTGACCAGCAGATTAAGGTGACGAAGATTGTGGCGTCCTGCGTCGATCTCGACGAGGTGCGGCAGAAATATCCGAAGCTTGCCGTCTATATGTGCAGAAATATTTCCATCATGATGGCAATTTCCTCCATCCATCTCCTTCTGATCAACGACCGCGCCGCGTTGGAGAAGCGGAAGCTTCTGTGGAATACCATCCGTGAGGAGGACAAAATGCTCTACCTCAGATTGAAGTACACGACGCTGAGCGGATTTACCTATCTTCCGGGAAAAGTCGGAGGGAAGATTACCGTGCAGGGGTATCGCATCGCCAGAAAACTCTATCAGTTTCAATAGACGGGAGAGGATTACATGGAAAAGATATACATTGCATTCGTGGACACGCCGGGACTGTTTGCGTCGGCGCTGCACGGATATTTGAAGCAGAAATATATTCATGTTTTACTCTCGCTCGATGAAAATCTGGATGAGGCGTACAGTTTTGGCAGGCGCAACCCGGCGGTTCCGCTTGTGGCAGGGTATGAGCGGGAGGATAAGGAGCGGATCCTGCGCTCTTTCCCGGATGCGGATTACATGATCGGAGCGATAGACTGTACCGCGGAGCAGAAGGAACAGATCAGGGAAAAAATGCGGCTTTGGTATGAGCATCGGTGGCGGTATCACTATGCGGTGATGGAGCTTCCGTTTATCGCCATGGGACGTGCCGTACACCGGAGCCGGCATTTTACCTGTTCTTCCTTCGCGGCAAAGTTTCTTTCGGACGCCGGGATCACATCGTTTGCGAAGGATGAATCGCTTGTGACGCCGAAGGATTTTTATGAGTGGGATGGATATACCTGCATTTTCCGCGGAAAATTGAGAGAACTTGTGGAGGAGGAGCCCGTGCGGGAGCGCGCGATGCTGCTTGCAGGAACGGAGACAGTGTATGAAGGATAGAAAAAAGATATTTGAGGCAGTGTTTTTTATCACGGTCACGGTGCTGGCGCTCTCGGTTCTCTTCCGGGGACAGAACTGGTCCGATCTTCTTTTACTGATAAGAAAAAGCAATCCCGTCTGTCTGCTTTCTGCAGTGTTTCTGGGATTGCTTTTTGTCTGCCTGGAAGGTTATATGATCTGGCGGCTTTTGCGGCTTTCGGGCAATGACGCCACCCTGCCGGGGTGCATCCGGTATTCGTTTATCGGATATTTTTATTCGGGCATTACACCGTCCGCGACCGGCGGGCAGCCCGCGCAACTCTACGAGATGTGCAAGGACGGAAACAATGCCTCCGACAGCACGGTCGTTCTCATGGTGGTGGCGCTGTTTTACAAGCTGGTTCTGGTTGTGATCGGCCTGATGCTCCCGGTGGTCTGGCTGGGACATATGAGGGAGTATCTCGGCTCCTGGCTCGGACTGTACGTGGTCGGAATCGTGTTGAATGTCGTGCTCGTGGCGCTGCTGTGCGGCGTGATGTTTTCGCCGGGGCTGATCCTTAATATCATGTGCGGCGTACTGGCGGCGGGAGAGAGGTGCGGCATCGTAAAAAACGGGGAAAAACTGCGGCAGGACGCGGCGGCTTTTGCAGGGCGGTACCGTGAGACCACGCATTTTTTAAGAGAGCACAAAGGGGAACTGGTTGTGATTGGAGCGGTGACATTTTTACAGAGAAGCACGGTGTTTCTGATCACGGGGATGGTGTACCTTGGCTTCGGACTTTCGGGGAGCAGTCTTTTTCACATTCTGGCAGTGCAGGCGGCGGTGTACATTGCGGTGGACATGCTTCCGGTTCCGGGTGCGCAGGGAATCACGGAGCTTATGTATGCGGCGGTGTTCGGCGGAGTGTTTGGCGCACAGTATGTGAAGGCGTCCATGGTGCTGGTGCGCGGCATGGATTTCTATGTGCCGTTTTGCGTCAGCATGCTCATCGTGCTTGCTGGGCACGGCGTTTCATATGTGAGAAGACAAAGGAAACGTGCATAACCTCAGGAGTGAAACTGTGCGTACTTTTTCGGAGAGATGCCGACTGCTTTTGTGAAGGCACGCAGATAATTGCTGTAGTCGTTGAAGCCGCAGGCCTCGCAGGCTTCCGAGACGGAACAGCCCTGATCAAGCAGTGATTTGGACAGGGTGATGCGTTTTGCGGTGATGTATTTGTTGATGGTGGTGCCGGTGGCCTCCTTGAAAATACGGCACAGATAGGACGTGCTCATAAAAAAATGCGCGGACAGACCGGCGAGCGTCAGCGGCTCGCCGATATTGGAGTTGATGTAGGATAAAATGGCATCCACCTGGGCGTGGTAATTGGAAGATGGAGCCTGGGCGGGGGCTGCGGCGTCTGTGCAGCGGGCTGCGAAGGCTCTGTTTAAAAAGACCATCAGTTCCAGAAAGATTGCCTGATCTAAGAGGTCTTCCCCCATGCCGCCATCGTCATGCAGCTCGTGGATAAAGTACATAAAGCGGTTCTGCTCCTTGGGGGAGAGATGGATCTGGTGCGGCATTCTGGTGTCACGGAAAGAAAAACAATGACCAAGATCTGTCACGCCGGTGGAGAGCTTCGATAAGTATTCCGGGTCGATGGAGAGGATGATCCGCTCGTGTGTCTGCTGATCGATCTGTGTCAGGTGGTGGCTTTCAAACTGGTTGATTAAGAAAAGATCGCCGGGGCGGATGTCGTACAGGCAGTGGTCGATCAGAAACTGTTTTCCGCCGGAAATCGAGTAATAGACTTCGCAGCAGTTGTGAATGTGCATGTCCATGATCTTCTCATCGCCGTAGAGATGGGCGAACGCGAATGTGTGGGTGCTCATGCAGTGTTCGATGGCTTCTTTGCAGGTTATACAGCTATTCATAGGTTCTCCGTTCTTACGATTCCAGGCGGCAGTGCCGCCGTTTTTTAATGCGCCAGTGGCGCTATGTGCCTTGTGGTGTTATGTGTTCTGTAGCGCATGTCTCTTTACACAGCATAGGACAAAAGTTCAATATTTGCAAGATTTATAATACAATATTGCAGGAAATGGAATAACATACATGATATAATGAGCGCAAGTGAGTCAACATGCTTGCATGATTGACGAACGGCGAATGTTGATCATGTGCTGGTTTTGCACATGATATACTAGGTGTAAGCAATGAGCAGTACCAGAGTAATAAGAGAGAAAAAGAAAGGACGGAAAACTATGGTTAATTTTTCATTAGAGGGAAAAGTAGCGCTTGTAACAGGCGCATCCTACGGCATCGGATTCGCAATCGCATCTGCATATGCACAGGCGGGAGCAACGATTGTATTCAACGACATCAAGCAGGAACTTGTCGACAAGGGACTTGCCGCTTATGAGGAGCTGGGCATCAAGGCGCACGGATATGTCTGCGATGTCACGGATGAGGAGCAGGTAAACGCACTGGTTGCAAAGATCGAAAAAGAGGTCGGCGTGATCGACATTCTGGTAAACAATGCCGGCATCATCAAGCGTATTCCAATGTGCGAGATGTCCGCGGCAGAGTTCAGACAGGTCATCGATGTAGATCTGAACGCGCCGTTCATCGTATCCAAGGCAGTAATTCCGTCCATGATCAAAAAAGGACATGGCAAGATCATCAACATCTGCTCCATGATGTCCGAGCTTGGACGTGAGACCGTATCCGCTTATGCAGCGGCAAAGGGTGGCTTAAAGATGCTGACCAGAAACATTGCATCGGAGTATGGCGAGTACAATATCCAGTGCAACGGCATCGGACCGGGTTATATTGCAACTCCGCAGACCGCACCGCTGCGCGAGATCCAGCCGGACGGAAGCAGACATCCGTTTGACCAGTTCATCATCGCAAAGACCCCGGCAGCAAGATGGGGAAGCGCCGAGGATTTACAGGGACCGGCAGTATTCTTAGCTTCGGACGCATCTGATTTTGTCAACGGCCACGTACTGTATGTGGACGGCGGTATCCTTGCTTACATCGGAAAACAGCCGCAGTAAGTAATTTCAGGCAGCATAAAAATGACATAGAAATAGTGTATTTTTTCATAAGAAAGTCTATGGAAAAATGCACTATTTTTTTATACCATAATAAAAAATCAGGAAGCTGTCTGTAAGGGAATCTGTGCAGTACGACTGCCCGGAAGAAGGAAGCAGGAAAATTGCAGACAGAAGAGCAAACGCCCGGAAAGGATGGCGGGATGACGGAAGAGATGAGCAGAGAAAAAGCAGAATGGAGTCCACAGTGGCTTACGATCCGCGAATTTTCACATATCACACCGGTTAATCTGTTCCACAAGGAGCAGGAGGAAGGGGAAAAACAACCGGAGGCAGAGCAACAGCTGACAGCGGAATTCCGGCGGAATCTGCATGTTCTGGTGCGTGCGCGTTTTACGCTTGAGACGGCGCAGGAGAACCTGACGTTAAGACTGACGGCGGACGATCACTACAAGCTGTACGTGGAGTCCGGATTTGTGGCGGAGGGACCTGCGCCCGGTTATCCGGATCACTACTATTACAACGAGATTCCACTGGGGAAGATGGAGGCCGGAGAGCACTGCTTCGGACTGCATTTATATTATCAGGGGTTAATCAACCGTGTATACAACAGTGGCGACCTGCGCTTTGCGTTTGCCGCAGAGTTGATGGATGCGCAGGGCTGTCGGATACCGCTTCGTTTTTGCTATGAGAGGACGGATGCGTACAGCGGCGGAACAATCGGATATGATACGCAGTTTCTGGAAAACTTTGACAGCAGAAAATTCCCGGAAGGATGGAGCAGTGCGGAATTTGAGGATGCCGGATGGAAGACGCCGGCTGCGGCAGAGTGGGCGGATTACCGGTTGTATTTACAGCCGACGCGGATGCTTTGCGGGGAGCGCATCAAGCCGGAAAAAGTCGAGATCTATGAGGATGGCAGCATCCGGATCGATGTGGGAGAGGAAGTCGCCGGAAGCCTGTGCCTGACGGCGGAGGGAAGCGCGGGGGATACCGTGGAAATCTTCTGCGGAGAGGAACTGGATGAGAGCGGCAGCGTCCGCTACGAGATGCGCTGCAACTGCTCCTACCACGAGATCTGGACGCTCTCAGACGGCTGCTGCAGTCTGGAACCGTATGATTACAAGGGATTCCGCTACGCAAAGCTGCTTCCGGGGAAGGGCGTGAACATTTGTGGGATTTTTGTGCAGACACGCCACTATCCGATGGAGGAAGGCGCAGAGGTGACGTCCTCCGAAAAGCGGCTGGAGCAGATTTTTTCCATCTGTAAGAACGCGGTAAAATACGGAACGCAGGAGGGCTATGTGGATTGCCCGACCAGAGAAAAAGGACAATATCTCGGGGATGTCGTTGTGACGGCGCATGCGCAGGTACTGCTGACCGGGGAGACGCAGATGCTTTTGAAATGCATTGATCAGTTTGCGCAGACAAGGGCAGTCTGCCCCGGGCTTCTGGCGGTTGCACCGGGAGGACTGATGCAGGAGATCGCCGATTATTCCCTGATGTATCCGCAGCTGCTGGCACTATACTACCGTTACACCGGCAACGCGGCTGCGCTGCTTCCATACTATAAGACGGCGCTTGGCATGATCCGGCATTTTGCGCAGTACGAGCGCGCGGACGGGCTGCTTGTGCAGGTGGCAGACAAGTGGAATCTGGTCGACTGGCCCGAAAATCTGCGGGATGAGTATGATTTTGCGCTGACAAGACCCGTTGTGGGGGCGGGGTGCCACAACGTCATCAATGCCCTGTATCTCGGTGCGAAAAAAACGCTCAACGGGCTCGCCCGTGTGCTGGGCAGAGAGGAGCCGTATGAGCTGGAAGAACCGGTTTTCGCGTATCGCAGGGCGTTTTACCGGAAGGAGACGGGGCTTCTTGCAGACAGTGAAACAAGCAGCCACACATCGCTTCACTCCAACGTGTATGCCCTGTATTTCGGGCTTCTGGAGGAGGCAGAGGAAGCACCTGTCATTGAGTTTCTGGAAAAACGGGGATTTTCCTGCGGCGTGATGTTAAGTTATTACCTGCTGCTTGCACTGGCACGGCGGGGGCGGTATGAAAGTGTGTACAGGCTGCTGCTAAACGACAGCGATCACGGGTGGTGTAACATGCTGCGGGAGGGAGCGACGACCTGCTTTGAGGCGTGGGGGAAAGATCAGAAGTGGAACACGAGCCTGTGTCATCCGTGGGCGAGTGCGCCCGTGCCTGTGATCTTAGAGGAGATCGCCGGAATCCATCTGTCGCCGGAAGGCGGCTGTGATTTTGCACCGCATATTCCAAAGGAAGTGGATTACTTCCATGCGTCCGTGCGGGTGCGTGGAAAAATGTATACTGTCACGAAACAGGATGGGGAAATCCATGCTGCGATAGACGGCATAGAGCAGTCAAAAGAAATGTAAAATAAAAGAAATCCCAGACAAAAGCTATCGGGAAGAAATCAGCAGAAAGAATGGAGGAAGAAAAGATGTTGTATCCAAGAGAGAACAGAGTGCGCGGGGTGATAGATCTCGGCGGAGTATGGAATTTTAAACTGGGAGATGAGAAGGAGCCGGGAGATTCCTTTGTGATGGGGGAGGACACCGAACTGATGGCGGTGCCGGCATCGTACAACGATCAGAAGGACGACCCGAAATACCGGAACCATTACGGCTGGGCGTATTACGAGCGCAAGATCACGGTTCCGTCCTATCTGAAGGGACAGCGTCTCGTGCTCCGCTTTGACGCGGTTACACATGCTGCAAAGGTGTACTTAAATGGCAGATTTCTGACTGCGCATAAAGGCGGCTTTCTTCCGTTTGAGGTGGATGTGACAGATCAGCTTGTGCCGGGAGAGACGGCGGAACTCGTCGTTGCGGCGGACAACCGGGTAAATCACAGCACGCTTCCGGTCGGAAATGAGGGCAGCACGGCATTTTTCGGATCGGACAATCCGGGCGTGCCGAGTGTTGAAGCGGCGAAGGTATGGAGAAAACCGCAGAATCTGCCGAATTTTGATTTCTTTAATTATGCGGGAATCAACCGTCCGGTCCGCATCTATACGACGCCGGCGGCTTATATTGATGACATTACGCTGGTGCCGGACATTGACGGCGATACCGGAGTGGTAAATTATGAGATTAAGACGGCGGGCAGCGTATGTGAGGATGAGGTGCGCATCCGTATTCTGGACGCGGACGGCAATGAGGTGGCAGCGGCGGATGGAGCGGGCGGAACAGCTGCGGGCAAATACCGACCTACCCGTGGGCCAGATCGCTAAAATTGTGGGCTATCAGAATCCCAGCCGTTTCGCGGAGATCTTCCGGCGAAACACCGGACGCTCCCCTGCGGAATACCGCAGAGCATGCTGGAGTTCCTTCACGGAGGTAAACGATATGGAAAGGAAAGATTCTTTATGAAAATACAGTATTTTGGAGATCCATCTAATCCCAAAATCGTTGTTCTGCACCCCATGCTTCTGGACGGGAAAAGTATGCTGCCTCTGCTGGGCGAACTGCGGAACAGTCATTGTGTGATCGCGCCGGATCTGACAGGCCATGGAACAGATACTGGGATCTTTCAAAGTGCCCAACAAGAGGCAGCAACGCTGGCCGGCTGGCTGACAACGCAGGGATGGATTGATCTGAAGTTAGTGTTTGGTGCATCCATCGGTGCCGTGGTGGCGATGCAGTTGATTGCCATGCCCACATTCAAAGTTCATACCGCAGTCTTAGAGGGGTGCCCCCTCCATTCCAATGCTGCTTTTCTACGGATGATGGCGACCCGTATGTTTCTGTCAAAACATCGGAAAGCACAGCAACATCCCGGTTTGTCTGCACAGCGGATGACGAAAATCTATGGGGAGACGCTCGGCCTTATCATGGGGCACACCTTTGAACAAATTCGTCCGGAAACTTTGCAAGCCATCGCTGCCGCCTGTTCGGACTGTACCTTTCCCAACTATCCAAAGGAGTTGGAAGCTCACCTGTTTTTTGAGTATGGCAG
>OGQX01003696.1_pt1 | contig 10216 bp, 9 predicted proteins | sample 1553291 | NCBI WGS metagenome assembly OGQX01 (sample SAMEA2580030, study PRJEB22360) | human gut metagenome | biome: human gut; feature: human-associated habitat; material: faeces | place: Denmark | collected 2008/2010 | reverse complement strand
TAATTTATTGGAACTTTAAATAGTTCTTTTTTTCTTGATATAAATATGATAAAATGTTATCTGAGGTAGTTAGTATGATTAAAGAAGTAAGAAATAAAGGTAAAAGAATATATAAAAGCAATTTCTGGAAGGTAGTAGCAGTATGTTTTATTACTGCAATTATGACTGGTGGTTCTACTATATACTTAATAAGAAATGAGTATAATTCTAATAATAGTAATTTAATTCATCAAAGTGGTATTTTAGATAATAAAAGTAATTCGCAAATAGTAAGAGATTTTATTAAGTCAGCATATAAAACTAAAGATAAAGTAGATACTTATTTGAATGGGACTACTAAAGGTATTATTGCTACTTTTGTTAATAATATTCATAGTTCTAACTCGTTTGTATTTGGAGTTCTTAATGCTGTTAATGAACTGGTTTTTAAAAATAAGGTAACTTCTGGTATTATTATATTTATTGGTGTTTTAGTTAGATTTTTATATTGGCTTTTTGGAAGTAATGTAATTAAAGTTGGTAAGACGAGATTTTTCTTGGAAAATAGAAAATATAAGAAAACTAGAATGAAAAGATTATTATTTGCTTATCAAGATAAAAAATATAAGAATATAGCAAAAGTTATGTTTAAGAAGTGTCTATATGAATTTTTGTGGTCATTTACTATAATTGGTGGTATTATTAAACATTATTCTTATTATTTTGTTCCTTATATTATTTCGGAAAATCCTGATATGAAGTCTGATGATGTCATTAGATTATCTAAAAATATGACTAAGGACTATAGATGGAAGATGTTTTTATTAGATTTAAGTTTTGTACCTTACTATATATTTGGTATATGTACATTTAATATATTTAATTTACTTGTTACTAATCCTTATAAAGAATGCTCTTATACTGAATTATATATGAATATAAGAAAGAATTATATTACTAGTAAAATGTTAGGATATGAATGTTTAAAAGAAGATTTAGATGGTCCTCAGTTGAATGAAGAATATCCATATGATACTAAAAGAGAAAAGAAAAAAATAGAAAAGATTAAATATAACATTTGGGAACTTATACTATTATTTTTTGACTTTGCCTTTATTGGTTATTTATGGGAAGTAATATTACATTTGTTTAGTGATGGGGTGTTTGTTAATAGGGGCTCTTTATATGGTCCTTGGCTTCCTATATATGGATGCGGCGGAGTACTTACTTTAGTTTTACTTAATAAGTATCGTGATAATCCAACACTAGTATTTTTTGCTTCAGTAATATTGTGTGGCATAGTAGAATACTTTAGTTCTTTATTTATGGAACTTGCTTTTAATACGAGATGGTGGGATTATACTGGTTATTTCTTTAATATCAATGGTAGAGTATGCTTGGAAGGATTATTATTTTTTGGATTTGGATGTACTGCGAGTATTTATATTGTTACACCATTATTACTCGATTTATTTCATAAATTAGATAAAAATTATGTTAAGTTTTTGACTATTATATTAAGTATATTATTTTTAACGGATTTTGTTTTTTATTTAACTATAGGACCTAATAAAGGAAATGGTATTACTTCTTATGATGGTTATACTGATACAATAAATGTCAAGTTTGACAAATTACAATAATAGTGTTGACAATTACTTAATACTGATGTATTATTAAATTGTACTATTTATAGTAGTACAATTTATGGTGGTGAAAAAATGTTAAAAATATTAACTTATATTGTTATGGTAATAACTAGTTTTTATTTATTATACTTTGTTGTTATGGCTATAGGAATATTTAAAAAGAAAAAAGAAAAAGTTCTAGTAGATAAAAAGAATAATTTTGCTGTTATAATAGCTGCACGAAATGAAGAAGCAGTTATTGCTAATTTAATTAAAAGTTTAAAGAAACAAAATTATCCTAAAGAACATTATGAAATATATGTTATTGTTAATAATTGTACTGATAATACTGAGGAAGAGGCTAGAAAGGCTGGTGCTAAAGTTATTGTTTGTACAGAGAAAGTTAAATCTAAAGGAGAAGTTCTTAAGTTTACTTTTAATAAATTAAAAAAAGAAAAAGATATAGATGCTTATGTTATATTTGATGCTGATAATTTAGTACATAGAGATTTCTTAAGTAAGATGAATGATAGTCTTAATATGGGTTATTCTGTAGTACAAGGATTTAGAGATACTAAGAATGTTAGTGATAATTGGCTTAGTTGTAGTTATGCTATTATGTATTATATTCAAAATTTATTTCTTAATAAATCAAGATATAATTTAGGTAAATCTTCTTTTATTAATGGTACTGGTTTTGTTATAAAGAAGGAACTTATTGATAAGAATGGTTATGATCCTAAGACTGTTACTGAAGATATTGAGTTTGTGGCTATGTGCGCTATTAATGGTGAAAAAATAGCATTTAATGATGAAGCTATTACTTATGATGAACAAGTTAATAAGTTTATACCATCATTAAAACAAAGAAAAAGATGGTCTATAGGAACTATGGAATGTTTAAGAGGTTACTTTACTGAACTTATAAAGGCTGGCTTTAAAAATAGAAGATTTGAATGTTTTGATATTATTATATTTTATTTATCAATAGTAGTACATGTTATTGGTAATTTAGCTCCAATATTTGCTATATTAGGCTTATTTATTAATTTTAAAAGTCTAACTATCGGATACTTTATTAGTACTTTAGCAATATCTTTATGTTCTTATGTAATAGGTGTTGTACTTAGAGCATTCCTACTTAAGAAGTATAATAAGAGTATTAAAGATAATATTGGTGGAATACTTTTCTTTGATTTATTTATATTAAGTTGGGCTCCAGTTAACTTTGTTTGTCTATTCTTAAAGAAATGTAATTGGGAAAGTATTAAGCATGATAGAAATATTGATATAGAAGAAGTATAAGGACTAGTAATAGTCTTTTTTTGATATATATTTATGGCTTATATATAATAGGTATCTTTGATACATTGTTATTAGACCTTAGGCTAATAACAACACTTTAATACTTTAGAATTAAAGTGAATATAAAGAATAAATATTTTTATGTAAAAAACTTATACAAAAATATTAAATTGTGTGTTATAATATTTATGATAGGTAGGTGTGATTATATATATGAAGAAAGTATTATTATTAGTATTTATGCTAATATTTTTAGTGGGTTGTGGTAAGAATGAAAATGAACTTATTATGGTTACTGAAGCAGGATTTGCTCCTTATGAATATTATGATAATGGTGAAATAGTAGGAGTAGATGTAGATATTGCTAATTAAATAGCAAAAGAAATGGGTAAAAAATTAGTCGTTAAAGATGTAGCATTTGATTCAATTATTAATGAAGTAAAAACTGGTAAGGCTGATTTTGGAGCTGCTGGTATAAGTTATAGTGATGAAAGAGCAGAAGAAGTAGATTTTTCTGTTAATTATTCTGTTAGTAAACAAGTAGTTATTGTTAAAGAAAATAGCGCTATTACTAGTACTAAAGATATTGATAATAAGAAAATAGCAGTACAACTTGGTAGTATAGCAGATACTTATGTTACAGATAATTATAAGAATGCAGAAATAGTTAGACAAAAGAAATATTTGGCCGCTATTGAAGATTTAAAAAGTGATAAAGTAGATGCTGTAGTTATGGATGAATTACCCGCTAAAGAGATAATTAGTAGTAATAATGGATTAAAGATACTTGAAGGTAGTCTTGCTAATGATAGTTATGGTATGGTAGTTAAAAAGGGTAATAGTGAATTACTTAATATAATTAATAAAGTTCTTAACAGACTAAAAGAAGAAGGCAAAATAGAAGAGTTTGTAATAAAACATACTTCGTAAGGAGGTACTAATGAATGAATATTTAAACTTTTTTAGTAAAATATTTGATTTTTTTGGCAATATTGGTAAATCTTTTTATAAGACAGTTATTTATGATAATAGATATGAATATATATTTGAAGGTTTATTTCATACAATAATTATTGCTTTATTTGCTGTTATTATAGGCATTGTTATAGGTATATTAGTATCACTTATTAGAAATAATTATGAAATTAATGGTAAAAATAAATTACTTTATAAAATAGCAAATCTTTATGTAAATATTATTAGAGGTACTCCTGTTATACTACAACTTATGATAATTTATTATGTTATTTTTAAGTCAGTAAATATTAATATTGTAATTGTAGGTATTATTGCTTTTGGTATTAATTCTGGTGCTTATGTTTCAGAGATTATAAGAGCTGGTATTAATTCTATACCAAAAGGGCAAATGGAAGCAGGCTTTTCTTTAGGCCTTAGATATAGAACAGTAATGAGAGAAATTATATTACCTCAGGCTATTAGAAATATATTACCTGCACTTGGTAATGAGTTTATTACTTTACTTAAGGAAACTTCGGTAGGAGCTTATATTGGAATTATTGAACTTACTAAGGCTTCAGATATTATTGCTTCAAGAACATATGATTATTTCTTTCCACTTATTATTATTGCAATAATATATTTGATTATGACTCTTGGTCTATCTAAATTAGTTAATGTAATGGAAAGGAGACTTAATCGTGTTAGAAGTTAAAAATGTAAAGAAAAGTTTTGATAAACTTAATGTACTTAAAGGTATATCTTTTAATGTTGAAAAAGGAGAAGTTATATCAGTAATTGGCCCTTCAGGATGTGGTAAGAGTACTCTACTTAGATGTATTAATATGTTAGAAAAACCTAGTAGTGGTAAAATAATATTTGAGGGGATTGATATTACTAGTAAGAATACTGATTTACCTAAGATAAGAGAAAAGATTGGTATGGTCTTTCAACAATTTAATTTATTCCCACATCTGACTGTACTTGATAATATTATTTTGGCTCCTGTTAAACTTGGTATAATGGATAAGGATAGTGCTATAAAGAGAGCAGAAGAGCTTCTTAAAGAAACAAGTTTACTTGATAAGAAAGATAATTATCCGGAGGAGTTATCAGGAGGGCAAAAACAGAGAGTGGCTATTGTTAGATCACTTATTATGAATCCGAATATTATTTTATTTGATGAGCCCACTAGTGCACTTGATCCTGAAATGGTTGGAGATGTACTGGAACTTATTAAAAAAGTTGCTGATACTGGTATGACAATGATTGTAGTATCACATGAAATGAACTTTGTTAAGAAGTGTTCAAGTAGAGTATTATTTATAGATAATGGTAAAATAGCTCTTGATGGAACTCCTAAAGAAGTGTTTAGTAATAAAGATAATGAAAGATTAAGAGAGTTTCTTAATAAAACAAACAATTAAGTTTGTAATCTTGTCTCTAACATAAGAAGATGAGATTTTTTGCATTACTAAATAAAAATAATTAAAAATTGGTAAAATAGTTTGTAAAAAATATAAAATATTGTTATAATTATTATAGTAGGGAAACTACATAAGAAGGGAGAATATTAGTGGATAATGTTATTAATGTAAAAAGTGAAATTGGAACTTTAAAAAAAGTATTATTACATAGACCAGGAAACGAATTACTTAATTTAACTCCTGATACATTAAGTAGATTACTTTTTGATGATATTCCTTTTTTACCTGAAGCTCAAAAAGAACATGATGAGTTTGCTCATATACTAAAAGAAAATGGTATTGAAGTTGTTTATCTTGAAGACTTAATGGCTGAAGTACTAGAACTTGGAGATGATATTGAAAATAAATTTATTAGACAATTTATTTTTGAGGCTGGTATTAGAACTCCAAAGTATAAAGAATTGGTTTTTGATTATTTAAAGAGTTTTGTTAATAAGAAAGAACTTGTTCTTAAAACTATGGAAGGTATTAAGATAGAAGAAATACCTAGAAAGAAGAGAGAAGTAGAAAAATCTTTAGTTGATTTAGTTAGCGATGAATCTGAATTTTTAGCAGATCCTATGCCTAATTTATATTTTACTAGAGATCCATTTGCTAGTGCAGGTAATGGTGTTATCTTAAATAAGATGTATTCAGTTACCAGAAATAGAGAAACTATATATGCTGAATATATATTTAATTATCATCCTGAGTATAAAGGAAAGATTAATAAATACTATGATAGATATTTACCTTATCATATAGAGGGTGGAGATGTTCTTAACTTATCTAATCATGTTTTAGCAGTAGGTATATCTCAAAGAACTGAGTCTGGTGCTATTGATGAACTTGCTAAGAATATGTTTAGAAATCCTGATTGTGAAATTGATACTATTTTAGCATTTAATATACCTGAATCTAGAGCATTTATGCACTTAGATACTGTATTTACACAAATTGATTATGATAAATTTACTTTCCATCCAGGTATTATGGATACTTTAGAGGTATTTGAAATTACTGAAGGGGATATTCCTGATAGTGATGAAGATTTGAATGTTAAAAAAGTTGAAGGTAGTCTTGAAGAAATACTTGAAAGATATCTTGGAAGAAAGGTTACTTTAATTCCTTGCGCTGGAGGAGAGAGAATATCTTCTGAAAGAGAACAATGGAATGATGGTACTAATACTTTGTGTATTGCTCCGGGTGTTGTTGTTGTTTATGATAGAAATAATATTACTAACAATATATTAAGAGAACATGGTATTAAAGTACTTGAAATGAGTAGTGCTGAACTTTCTCGTGGTAGAGGTGGCCCTAGATGTATGAGTATGCCTTTAGTAAGAGAAGATTTAGATACTTCTTATAATGATAAAAACGAAGGTAATGAAAATATTTATTTTACTAAGAGTGAAGATGTAAAAAAAGTAAATAGTAAAATTGATTTAAGAAGAAGAAACTTCTTAACATTACTTGATTATACTCCTGAAGAAATAAGATATTTACTTGATTTAGCAAAAGATTTAAAGAATAAGAAACATAATGGTATACCTCATAGATATTTAAATAATAAGAATATTGTATTATTATTTGAAAAAACTTCTACTAGAACAAGATGTGCATTTGAAGTTGCTGGACTTGACTTGGGTATGGGAGTTACTTACCTAGATCCAGGTAGTTCACAAATGGGCAAGAAAGAAAGTATCGAAGATACTGCTAGAGTATTAGGTAGAATGTATGATGGTATCGAATATAGAGGATATGACCAATCAATAGTAGAAGAACTAGCTAGATGTGCTGGTGTACCTGTATGGAATGGTCTTACTACACAGTTTCATCCTACACAAATGTTAGCGGATGTTATGACCGTTGAAGAAAATTTTGGTCATTTAGATGGCATTAAACTTGTATTTATGGGAGATGCTAGAAATAATGTTGCTAACTCACTTATGGTAGTTTGTGCTAAAATGGGTATGCACTTTGTAGCATGTGGTCCTAAAGAATTATGGCCAGATAAAGAACTTGTTAATAAATGTAAGGAAATAGCTAAAGAAACTAATGGAAGTATTGAAATGACTGAAGATGTTATGGAGGCTTCTAGTGGAGCAGATGTTATTTATACTGATGTTTGGGTTTCTATGGGTGAACCTGATGATGTATGGGCAGATAGAATTAAATTATTAAGTCCATATCAGGTTAATATGAAAGTTATGGATAATGCTAATCCTAATGCTATATTCTTACACTGTCTTCCGTCATTCCATGATTTAAATACCACTATTGGTAAAGATATTAATGAGAAATTTGGCCTTAAAGAGATGGAAGTTACTGATGAAGTATTTACATCTTCTAAATCAAAAGTATTTGATGAGGCGGAAAATAGATTACATACTATTAAAGCTGTAGTATATGCCACAATGAGGGAAGATAATGAGTAGAATTGTCATTGCATTAGGTGGAAATGCTTTAGGTAAGACTCCTGGTGAACAACTTAGTCTTTTATCTAATGTAGCAAAAATTATCGTTGAACTTATTAAAGATGGTAATGAAATTGTTCTTACACATGGAAATGGTCCTCAGGTAGGACAAATAGCCCTTGCTATGGAGTATGCTTCAAATGGTGAAGCAGGTACTCCTAGCATGCCATTTCCTGAATGTGGAAGTATGAGTCAAGGTTATATAGGATACCATATGCAACAATCTATCTTAAATGAATTAGATAGACAAGGTGTAAAAAAAGAATGTGTATCCTTGATAACACAGGTCCTTGTAGATAGTAATGATAGTGCTTTTCAAAATCCAACTAAGCCTATTGGAATGTTCTATAGTAAGGAGAAAGCTATGGAAATTGAAAAAGAAAAGGGCTATGTATTTACTGAAGATGCAGGACGTGGTTATAGGAGAGTTGTACCTTCTCCAATTCCTAAGAAAATTATTGAGAAAGATGCTATTACAAGTCTTCTTGATAATGGTACTATTGTTATAGCTGTTGGTGGTGGCGGTATACCAGTAATTAATAGTGGTAATGGATTAAAAGGAGTAGAAGCTGTTATTGATAAAGATAGATCTGGTGCTTTACTAGCTAGAGAAATTAATGCTGATACTTTCTTAATACTAACTGCTGTTGATAAAGTATGCTTAAACTATAATACAGATAATGAGATAATGTTAGATTCACTTACTAAAGAAGAGGCAGAAAAGTATATAGATGAAGGACAATTTGCTAAGGGAAGTATGCTTCCTAAGGTAGAGGCCTGTCTTGATTTTATTGGAGAATCTACTTCAAGAAAAGCTATTATTAGTTCATTATCTAAAGCTAAAGAAGCAATAGATGGAAAAACAGGTACAGTCATAAAAAGGAGGTAAGTATTTAAAATGGCTAAAAAAAGAAAAAAGGTACTTCTTTCGTCATTTTCTATCATCTTAATACTAATATTTGTTTTAGGAATAATATCACATCTTTTACCTAATGCAAAATTTGTTGGTGAAGAAATAATAAATGGAAGTGGTACTGTAGGTGCTAAATTATCACAGGTATTAATGGCACCAATATTAGGCTTTGAAGATGCTATTGACATTGCAATTTTCATAATGATGCTAGGAGGTTTACTTAAGGTTATTGGTAAGACTGGTGCTTTAGAAGCAGGTATTAAAGCATTAGTTCAAAAATTAAAAGGAAGAGAAATATTATTAATTCCAATATTAATGTTTATATTCTCAATTTGTGGAACAACTTATGGTATGCTTGAAGAAACAGTAGGATTTTATGCATTACTTGCTGCGACAATGATGGCTGCTGGTATGGATCCACTTGTTGGTTCTGCGGTTATCTTATTAGGTGCAGGAGCAGGATGTTTAGGATCTACAATTAACCCATTTGCTACTGGTGTTGCTATTAGTGCACTTCCTGATTCTATTAAGGCTAATCAAGGTGTAGTAATTCTAATTGCAGTATTCCTATGGCTTACTACTTATGCAATTTGTACTTTCTTTGTAGTAAGATACGCTAAGAAAGTAAAAAGAGACAAAGGTTCTACGTTCTTATCTCTAAGAGAGCAAAAAGCTGCTGAAAAGAAATATGGTAGTTTTGAAGAACACGAAGAAAATAGCAAGAAAGAACAAGAAAAAGTTGTATTAACTGGTAAACAAAAAGTTACTTTAATATTATTTGGATTAACATTCCTTGTAATGATTATTGGATTTATCCCTTGGGGTGAATTTGGCGTAACTATATTTGATAAGTTTACTGGATGGCTTACTGGTTCATCACTTGGTAATTGGGGCTTCTATGAATCTGCTTTATGGTTCTTAATAATGTCAATTGTTATTGCTATTGTTAACAAATTTGGAGAAAAAGGTTTCGTTGATACATTTGTTGATGGCGCTGATGATATGATAGGTGTTATACTTATAATTGCAGTTGCTAGAGGTGCTAGTGTTCTTATGAAACAAACATATCTAGATAACTATATTATATACAATGCTGCGAATATATTATCTAAGGTACCTCAATTGGCATTTATACCACTTAACTATATATTACATATAGTATTATCTATATTAGTTCCATCATCATCTGGACTTGCTACATTATCTACACCAATCATTGCTCCTTTAGCAGCACAACTTGGTTACAATGTAGAAGTTACTATTATGACTTTAGTATCTGCAAATGGATTAGTTAACTTAATTACTCCAACTTGTGGTGCTATTATGGGTGGACTTGCTCTTGCTAAAGTAGAATATTCTACTTGGTTTAGATGGGCATTAAAAGTAGTTTTAACTATTGCTGTAGCTAATATATTAATACTATGTTTATTCTCACTCATATTACAAGTAGCTCATTAATTATTAAAAAACAATCTCTTTTTATGAGATTGT
>OGQX01003677.1_pt1 | contig 10263 bp, 8 predicted proteins | sample 1553291 | NCBI WGS metagenome assembly OGQX01 (sample SAMEA2580030, study PRJEB22360) | human gut metagenome | biome: human gut; feature: human-associated habitat; material: faeces | place: Denmark | collected 2008/2010 | reverse complement strand
GGGTAAAACCCCGCGTACTGAATTGTGATGGTTTGGTCTCCTGCACCCTTTTTTAATTTATATTGTTTATGTGAATATTATGCCTATGTTTATTATTCATATATATTACGGATGAAAATTATTTGATTATTCATAATGTAAATATTTTATTGAATGATATATATCACAGATAATTTTTAATATATGCGTAAATATCCTTTAAGTTTACTGAAGGATAAAAATATTGTGACTTTTTTTGATTTCTGGGGAAAAACCCGACGCGGCGAGAAAGACGGGGGCGACGACTATCACCTTCTTTGCTGGCATTCGCTGGATGTAGCCGCGATGGGCTATTTAATGGTTAAAAGAAATTGCTTCGGGCTGGCTGATTATTTTCGTCAATTAGGGATTTCTGACAAGGAACAGGCGGCTCAATTTTTCGCCTGGTTGCTGTGCTGGCACGATATTGGAAAATTTGCCCGCTCTTTTCAACAACTTTACCTGCCCCCTGAACTCAAGATTCAGGAAGGTGCCAGAAAAAATTACGAAAAAATCTCTCATTCAACGCTGGGCTACTGGTTGTGGAATCATTATTTAAGTGAATGTCAGGAGTTACTTCCTTCATCTTCGCTCTCTCCGCGCAAACTTAGGCGAGTGATAGAAATGTGGATGCCCGTGACGACAGGGCATCATGGTCGGCCCCCTGATCGTATGGATGAATTGGATAATTTTCTGCCTGAAGACAAAGCTGCAGCACGAGATTTTCTCCTTGAAATCAAACCACTGTTTCCGCTCATAGAGATCCCCGCATTCTGGGATGATGATGAGGGCATTGAACTTATAAAACACCTTTCCTGGTATATCTCTGCAACCGTCGTGCTCGCAGACTGGACGGGTTCGTCAACGCGATTTTTTCCACGCGTCGCACACCCAATGGATATTAAAGGTTACTGGCAGAAAACTTTAATTCAGGCTCAAAACGCCTTAACCGTCTTTCCTCTAAAAGCAAAAGTCGCGCCTTTCAACGGAATTAATACGCTGTTTCCTTTTATTGAGAATCCGACACCGTTACAGCAAAAGGTGCTGGATCTGGATATCAGCCAGCAAGGACCGCAGTTATTTATTCTGGAAGATGTGACTGGCGCAGGTAAAACAGAAGCGGCGCTTATCCTGGCGCACAGGTTGATAGCTGCGGGGAAAGCTCAGGGGCTGTTTTTTGGTCTGCCAACAATGGCAACGGCCAATGCCATGTACGATCGGCTGGTCAAAACCTGGCTTGCTTTCTATTCGCCAGAATCCCGCCCCAGCCTGGTGCTGGCACATAGTGCCCGCACATTAATGGACCGCTTTAATGAATCACTCTGGTCTGGTGATTTAGTCGGGTCAGAAGAACCGGATGAACAAACGTTCAGTCAGGGATGTGCGGCCTGGTTTGCCGACAGTAACAAGAAGGCGTTGCTGGCTGAAATTGGCGTCGGCACGCTGGATCAGGCGATGATGGCGGTGATGCCGTTCAAACATAATAATCTGCGGCTTCTGGGGCTGAGTAACAAAATCCTGCTGGCTGATGAGATCCACGCCTGTGACGCTTACATGTCGTGCATTCTTGAAGGGTTGATCGAGCGGCAGGCGCGTGGCGGAAACAGCGTTATTTTGCTTTCTGCCACGTTATCTCAACAGCAGCGCGACAAACTCGTCGCTGCCTTTGCGCGGGGTACAGAGGGCCTGCAAGAAGCTCCGTTCCTGGAAAAGGATGATTACCCCTGGCTGACGCATGTCACGAAATCCGATGTGAACTCACACCGGGTAGCGACGCGCAAAGACGTTGAGCGTAGCGTCAGCGTGGGTTGGCTTCATAGTGAACAAGAGTGTATTGCGCGTATCGAATCGGCGGTAAGTCAGGGGAAATGCATCGCCTGGATCCGGAATTCTGTCGATGACGCTATTAAGGTTCATCGTCAGCTGCTTGCCCGCGGCGTCATTCCTGCTTCCAGCCTTTCACTTTTTCATAGCCGCTTTGCTTTTAGCGATCGCCAGCGAATTGAAACGGAGACACTGGCACGCTTTGGTAAATATTGTAGTTTACAGAGAGCGTCGCAAGTCATTGTTTGTACACAAGTAATTGAGCAAAGCGTGGATATTGACCTGGACGAAATGATCTCCGACCTGGCCCCTGTTGATTTGCTGATTCAGCGAGCAGGACGATTACAGCGGCATATCCGCGATATTAATGGTCAGTTAAAGCGTGACGGAAAGGACGAGCGTTCCCCCCCTGAATTGCTGATTCTGGCTCCCGTCTGGGACGACTCTCCTGGCGACGAATGGTTTGGCAGTGCCATGCGTAACAGTGCATTTGTCTATCCCGATCATGGGCGAATCTGGCTGACGCAGCGTGTGCTGCGTGAGCAAGGTGCTATTCAGATGCCACACGCAGCCCGGCTTCTTATTGAATCCGTCTACGGTGAGGACGTGGTAATGCCGGAAGGATTTGCCCGCAGCGAGCAGGAGCAAGTGGGCAAATATTACTGCGATCGCGCAATGGCTAAAAAGTTTGTGCTGAACTTCAGGCCCGGCTATGCCGCCAATATCAACGATTACCTCCCGGAAAAACTGTCGACACGTCTGGCTGAGGAGTCTGTTTCCCTGTGGCTGGCTACCTGTATTGACGGTGTGGTGAAGCCTTATGCCACCGGTGCTCACGCATGGGAAATGAGCGTTGTCAGAGTGCGCCGAAGCTGGTGGAAAAAACATCGGGATGAGTTTTCTTTACTGGAGGGAGAGGCGTTCAGGCTGTGGTGCATTGAACAGCGACAAGATCCGGAGATGGCAAACGTGATTTTAGTCAACGATGACGAAAGTTGCGGGTATTCGGCTACGGAAGGATTGATTGGCAAGGTTGGTTGAGATGTCTGCGACAGGACTCTCTGAATAGTTGATACACCGAAAAGGATGGAAAGATGGACAACCGACCTGGGATGGTCTTTTTTACGAGAGGATGCGTATGAACTCGTTTTCACTTCTGACAACCCCGTGGTTGCCTGTTCGTTTTAAAGACGGAACGACAGGCAAGCTGGCACCAGTCGATCTGGCTGATGAAAATGTTGTCGATATCGCTGCGCCGCGGGCAGATCTCCAGGGTGCGGTATGGCAGTTTTTGCTGGGGCTACTACAAACCAGCTTCGCGCCCAAAAATCACGGTCGTTGGGATGATATCTGGGAAGACGGACTGGAAGCTGAAAAGCTACGGGAAGCATTGCAGTCATTAGAACATGCTTTCCAGTTTGGGCCAGATTCCCCTTCATTTATGCAGGATTTCGAGGCGCTCAAGGGAGATAAAGTTCAGGTCGCTTCGCTACTGCCTGAGATTCCCGGCGCTCAAACAACGAAGTTTAATAAAGACCACTTTATTAAGCGTGGCGTGACTGAACACGTATGCCCTCATTGTTCCGCGTTAGCTCTGTTCTCCCTACAGTTAAATGCGCCATCAGGCGGCAAAGGCTATCGCACCGGTTTGCGCGGCGGTGGGCCGATGACCACTCTGATTGAATTACAGGAATATCAAGGCAATCAACAAACGCCCTTGTGGCGCAAACTGTGGCCCAATGTGATGCCGCAGGATGAAGCCGACTTACCGCTACCCAAAAAATTTGACGATCTGGTTTTCCCCTGGCTTGGCCCGACGCGAACCAGCGAACTGGCCGGTGCGGTGGTAACCCATGATCAGGTCAATAAACTCCAGGCTTACTGGGGAATGCCGCGCCGTATTCGTATTGATTTTAATACCACGACAGTCGGCAACTGCGATATTTGCGGTGAACAGAGCGACGCGCTCCTGAGCCTGATGACGACCAAAAATTACGGTGCGAATTATGCCATGTGGCAGCATCCCTTAACGCCTTACCGTATACCACTTAAAGAGGGTGGCGAGTTTTACTCGGTCAAACCACAACCGGGCGGTTTAATCTGGCGCGACTGGTTAGGCCTTATCGAAACGGGTAAATCAGAAAACAATACGGAACTTCCCGCGCTGGTGGTGAAACTCTTTAATGCCAGCAGTCTGAAACAGGCAAAAGTAGGCCTGTGGGGATTTGGCTATGATTTCGACAACATGAAAGCGCGCTGTTGGTACGAACACCATTTCCCGCTGCTGCTCAAGAAAAAAGAAGGCCAGATACCGAAACTGCGTCTGGCTGCGCAAACGGCTTCACGGATTCTAAGTCTGTTACGAAGTGCATTGAAAGAAGCGTGGTTCTCCGATCCAAAAGGTGCACGGGGTGATTTCAGTTTTGTGGATATCGACTTCTGGAACAAAACTCAGCATCGCTTCCTGAGGTTAGTGCGCCAAATTGAAGAAGGTCAGGATGCGGACGAATTACTCGGCAAATGGCAAAAGGAAATTTGGTTATTCGCGCGTCAGGATTTTGACGAGCGTGTATTCACCAATCCATATGAGCCTGTTGATTTGAAACGCGTTATGACCGCGCGCAAGAAATATTTCACAACATCGGCGGAGAAGCAAAGTGCTAAAGCCGCCAGGGAGAAAAAGCAGGAGGCTGCTGAATGAGTATTGTAAAAGAGGAGCACAAAGCCACGCTGCGCAAATGGCACGAGGAATTGCAGGAGAAACGTGGCGAACGTGCCAGTCTGCGGCGTAGTACGACGGTTAATGATGTTTGTCTGACGGATGGATTTCGCCTGTTTCTGAAGAACAGACAAATAAAGTGGCAGGATGAACCTGAGTGGCGTATCACCGCACTGGCGCTGATAGCCGCAGTTAGCGCCAATGTTAAAGCTATTGATGAACGGCAGCCTTTTGCCGCGCAGCTGGCGGCGGTAATGTCAAAGGGGCGTTTTACTCGTCTGTCGGCAGTAAAAACACCGGATGAATTACTGCGCCAGTTACGCCGCGCAGTCAGATTATTAAACGGTTCCGTCAATCTTGACTCTCTGGCAGAGGGGGTCTTCCGTTGGTGCCAGGAGAGCGACGACCTGCTCAATCATCACCGCCGCCAGCAGCGGCCAACCGAATTTATCCGTATCCGCTGGGCGCTGGAATATTACCAGGCTGGCGACGCCGATAACGAACAAAATCAATAAAGGACTATCTCATGACAACATTTATTCAGCTTCATTTGTTAACCGCTTACCCTGCTGCCAACCTTAACCGTGATGATACCGGTGCGCCAAAAACTGTGGTGCTGGGTGGAGCAACGCGTCTGCGCGTTTCCTCGCAAAGTCTGAAACGTGCGTGGCGCACTTCTGCACTTTTTGAACAGGCACTGGCGGGCCATATTGGTATTCGCAGTGGGCGTATTGCGCGTGAGGCGGCAACTATCCTGATTGAGAAAGGAATCGAAGAGAAAAAAGTCATCGAATGGGCGGCAAAAATTGCAGATTATCTTGGGAAAGCTAAAAACGACAAAAAACCAAAAGATCCGCTCACTAACGCCGAAACTGAACAGTTAGTCCATATCAGCCCGGCAGAATTTGACGCCGTAAAAGCGCTGGCCCATCAGCTTGCAGAAGAAAAGCGCGCGCCAAAAGAGGAAGATCTCGCGTTGTTACGCAAAGACCGTATGGCGGTAGATATTGCCATGTTTGGTCGTATGCTGGCGAATAAACCCGAGTTTAATGTTGAAGCCGCCTGCCAGGTAGCGCACGCATTTGGTGTCAGTGAAACGATTGTCGAAGATGATTTTTTCACCGCCGTTGATGATTTGCGCCAGGCTTCTGAAGATGCCGGTGCCGGGCATCTTGGTGAAACCGGATTCGGTTCTGCACTGTTCTACACCTATATCTGCATTGATAAAGATCTGCTGGTCGAAAACCTTGGCGGTGACGAAGCGTTAGCTAATCAGACCATACGTGCCTTTACGGAAGCCGCACTTAAAGTCTCCCCAACCGGCAAACAGAACAGCTTTGCCAGCCGTGCCTACGCCTCCTGGGCGCTGGCAGAAAAAGGCACCGATCAACCACGCTCTCTGGCGGCGGCTTTCTATGAACCCATTAATGGCACACGTCAGTTAGATGTGGCGGTGCAGCGTATTACAACGCTTCGCGAAAACATGAATACGGTCTACGAACAGAAGACCGAATGCGCAAGTTTTGACGTGATGAACAAACAGGGAAGCATGAAGGACGTGCTGGACTTTATCTACGCGTAAGGGGCGGCTTATGAGCCAATATCTGATTTTTCAGCTTCATGGGCCGATGGCGTCCTGGGGGGGCGATGCTCCAGGTGAAGTTCGTCATACCCATGAACTTCCTTCGCGCTCAGCATTGCTGGGGCTACTGGCTGCCGGGGTAGGGATTCGGCGTGATGATACCGAACGCTTAAACGCGTTTAATCGCCACTATTCACTGGTGGTTTGCGCCAGCCGTAACCCGCGCTGGGCACGGGATTATCACACGGTCCAGATGCCAAAAGAGGTGCGTAAAGCACGTTATTTCAGCCGTCGCGAAGAGTTGAGCGACCCTGAGCTTTTGAGCGCGATTATCTCCCGGCGCGACTACTACACCGATGCCTGGTGGATGGTGGCGGTGGCAACAACAACCGATGCGCCTTACAGCCTCGAACAGTTGCAGGACGGTTTACGCCATCCAGTTTTTCCGCTTTATCTGGGGCGAAAAAGTCATCCGCTGGCATTACCTCTTGCGCCGTTACTGCTCGAAGGCAACGCGTGTGATGCCTTATGTAATGCATACCAACAGTATCAGGATCATTTCCATAAACTGAAAGTCTCACTCCCGAAACTTCAGGATGAATGCTGGTGGGAAGGGAAACACGACGGCCTGGTCGCGAGCAAAATATTACGCCGCCGGGATGTTCCTTTAAATCGTCAGCAGTGGCTGTTTGGGGAACGCACCGTCAATCAGGGGCCGTGGCTCAGCAAGGAGGAACCATGTACCTCTCAAGAATAACCTTACATACCGGCCAGCTTTCGCCTGCGCAGTTGCTGCATCTGGTGGATCGCGGTGAATATGTGATGCATCAGTGGCTGTGGGATCTCTTCCCTGGCGGCAAAGAAAGGCAATTTCTTTATCGTCGGGAAGAACTCCAGGGCGCGTTTCGCTTTTTTGTACTGTCGCAGGAACGCCCGGCGGAAAGTGATACGTTCACCATAGAATGCCGGTCATTTGCGCCCGAGCTGTGTACCGGACAACAACTTTGTTTCAACCTGCGGGCGAATCCAACAATCTGTAAAGCGGGCAAGCGCCACGATCTGCTGATGGAGGCGAAACGGCAGGTGAGGGGGCAGGCGGAAGGAAGTGATGTCTGGTTGCATCAACAACAGGCGGCGCTGGGCTGGCTGGCAGCGCAGGGGGAGAGAAGCGGTTTTACACTGCTGGATACCTCGGTTGATGCCTACCGACAACAGCAACTGCGGCGGGAAAACTCCCGGCAACTGATCCAGTTCAGTAGCGTGGATTATACGGGGATGCTTACGGTCACCGATCCTGGGTTATTTGTGCAACGCCTGAGCCAGGGGTATGGTAAAAGCCGGGCGTTCGGCTGTGGTCTGATGCTGATCAAACCCGGAGCAGAGGCGTGACGTTTGTACCACTGAGCCCGATCCCATTAAAAGATCGCACCTCCATGATCTTCCTCCAGTACGGTCAGATCGACGTACTGGACGGCGCTTTCGTGCTGATCGACAAAACAGGGATCCGAACGCATATTCCGGTGGGATCGGTCGCCTGCATTATGCTCGAACCAGGAACGAGAGTTTCCCACGCGGCGGTGCATCTGGCCGCCACGGTGGGAACACTGCTGGTCTGGGTCGGTGAAGCGGGCGTTCGCGTTTACTCCTCCGGACAACCCGGTGGGGCGCGGGCAGATAAATTACTCTACCAGGCAAAGCTGGCTTTAACGGAAGATCTACGGTTGAAGGTGGTGCGCAAAATGTATGAATTACGTTTTCGTGAACCACAGCCAGCTCGCCGTTCAGTGGAGCAGTTACGTGGAATTGAGGGATCTCGCGTTCGCCAGACGTATGCATTACTGGCGAAACAATATGGTGTGAAATGGAATGGTCGCAAATACGATCCTAAAGACTGGGAAAAAGGCGATGTTGTGAATCGCTGCATCAGTGCTGCTACATCATGTCTGTACGGTATATCTGAAGCGGCAGTATTAGCCGCGGGATATGCGCCCGCTATTGGGTTTATCCATAGTGGCAAACCGCTTTCATTTGTTTATGACATAGCCGATATCATTAAATTTGATTCGGTTGTGCCAAAGGCATTTGAAATAGCAGCGAGGCAACCCGCAGAACCTGATAAAGAAGTCAGATTAGCCTGTCGTGATATTTTCCGTAGCACTAAGTTAACGGGCAAATTAATACCGTTAATTGAGGAAGTCCTTGCCGCAGGTGAAATTGAACCGCCACAACCTGCGCCGGATATGTTACCGCCAGCCATCCCCGAACCTGAAACGTTGGGCGATAGCGGTCATCGAGGACGCGGCTGATGAGCATGGTCGTGGTTGTTACAGAAAATGTCCCGCCGCGCTTACGTGGACGGCTCGCAATCTGGCTACTGGAAGTGCGTGCCGGTGTGTATGTTGGTGATACATCAAAACGTATTCGGGAGATGATCTGGCAGCAAATTACCCAACTGGCTGGTTGCGGAAATGTGGTGATGGCCTGGGCGACCAATACCGAGTCGGGTTTTGAATTTCAGACCTGGGGAGAAAACAGACGTATTCCGGTGGATTTGGATGGGTTACGTTTGGTTTCTTTTCTTCCTGTTGATAATCAATAAGTTATCCGTTCTTTAAAAATAAGGAAATGTTTTAATTTAGTTGGTAGATTGTTGATGCGGAATAAATTTGTTTAAAAACAGTTATGTATGCTTAGTGTGTTCCCCGCGCCAGCGGGGATAAACCGCCACCTCAGCCTGCGCACCCGCTGAATATTCCGTGTTCCCCGCGCCAGCGGGGATAAACCGATTACATCCGGCAATATCATGCTGATGCCTCGGTGTTCCCCGCGCCAGCGGGGATAAACCGGGCGGGCCGTTGGCTAAACGCTGCGATCTGCCGTGTTCCCCGCGCCAGCGGGGATAAACCGGGACGCCCAGGAAAAGGACATTGCAGCGTCATGTGTTCCCCGCGCCAGCGGGGATAAACCGAAGGTCGTAAACATTGAAGACGCGATCGCGCGGTGTTCCCCGCGCCAGCGGGGATAAACCGTAACAGGAATGTTTACGCTGGCTGAGGCTGAGGTGTTCCCCGCGCCAGCGGGGATAAACCGCCGCCGTCGAGTGTAATACCCTGATCCATCGCGTGTTCCCCGCGCCAGCGGGGATAAACCGCAGGATTGAAATACAGCCTCGGCCTGGGACAGGTGTTCCCCGCGCCAGCGGGGATAAACCGAGGCGAGGGAGATCAGAGATCAGGCTATTACAGTGTTCCCCGCGCCAGCGGGGATAAACCGAGATCGGCGGCCAGTGGATAACCGTTATCCCCGTGTTCCCCGCGCCAGCGGGGATAAACCGGTGTGGTAATTGGTGGTCTGGCTGGTGGTTTAGTGTTCCCCGCGCCAGCGGGGATAAACCGAGAATCTGGACACTGCATATACCGCAATCCGTGTGTTCCCCGCGCCAGCGGGGATAAACCGAATCTATTGTGAATTTGAAATGGTCCAGCACTGTGTTCCCCGCGCCAGCGGGGATAAACCGGGTAAAAACACGGTCTGAACCGACATTCATGTGTGTTCCCCGCATCAGCGGGGATAAACCGGGCGCACTGGATGCGATGATGGATATCACTTAGAATTCCCCGCCCCTGCGGTAGAACTCCCAGCTCCCATTTTCAAACCCATCAAGACGCCTTCGCCAGCTCCTTCACCAACGGTAGCATTATCCGCATAACGTCACGGCAGCGACGTTCTATTCTTCCAGGAAGTGCCTTATCAATATGCTGTTGATTATCCAGTCTTACGTCATGCCAGCTATTTCCCGCAGGGAATGCGGCTGTTTTTGCGCGTTGCTGATAACCATCCTTATTCCCAAGATTCCAGTTAGTCGCTTCCACCGAAAGTACAGCAATGCCCGCTTTGTCGAATATTTCTGCGTCATTACAACACCCAGTGCCTTTCGGATAATTTTTATTCAAACCCGGATTGGTCGTTGCGGCTATTCCGTGACTGCGCGCAATTGCCAGCGCCCTGTCGCGCGTTAATTTCCTTACTGCTTCAGGGGTTTTTACACCGCTGTTGAAATACAATTTATCGCCAACAATTAAGTTATCGAGATTAATCACCAGCAGCGTATTTTTCTTTT
>OGQX01003673.1_pt1 | contig 10267 bp, 7 predicted proteins | sample 1553291 | NCBI WGS metagenome assembly OGQX01 (sample SAMEA2580030, study PRJEB22360) | human gut metagenome | biome: human gut; feature: human-associated habitat; material: faeces | place: Denmark | collected 2008/2010 | reverse complement strand
GGATGCTACGCGCCCCTATTGGAAACCCAGCGTCAAAGGAGATTGCTCCCCTCTGAGGGCTTCACTTAGGGATTTGGCAAAACAACCATATTTCAAGTGAGATAGCCTTCAAGCGAGTCCAACAGAAATAATGGTCAGATTGAGTAAAGAAAGCTCGGTCTGGCCATTTTTCTTGTTTTATGATTCTGTCGGTTTTACTATCGAAACCACGTTTCTAAACAGCTCAGGTGAATTTACAACTATTATTGCGAGCTTTTCTCTGACGCGAGTTACACCTTGGTAGAATAGGTTTGGATACAAATAATCCGGATTGGGATGTGGCATGCCCTGAAGTACACCATTCTCATCGTAATAGAAAGAAGAATCCATGAGCATTACGACGTTATCAAATTCCTGCCCAATAACATGGTGCGTATCGAAATCCTCCGCATATGCTGAATAAGGGCTTTCCTCATAATTTGACTTTGAATAATTAATGAAGATGTACCCTTTGTTTCGGTAGTATTCCAACATGGACTGTGCCTCTTGCGTTGTATTGGCGTAATTCAGTTCTACGCTTGAATAATCCATAGGCACCCTTGCTCGGTGGTTCAGATTCTTCATACATACGATGAAAGAATGCAATTCTTTATTTGTGCGAATCTTTTCTGACAGTGTGTATTCTGCGTCCGGAGGAATAGCCTTGATTTTGTTTACGATATCGTTTCGCTTCTCCGCGTTTGACAGAATCTGCTCTGGGTCAGAAGAGAAAATGCATACCTGATCGTTGCCCCTAACAGAATCGCATATCGCTTCAAATTGGCTTGTATAGATACGGTGGGTTTCGTCAACAAGAATATAGTTATAATCCGCAAGTGAAACATCATCATTCCGCAACTGCCCTGCAGAGATGATATAAAGCTGTTCGATTTCTTTCCTGATTTTGTATTGCCCAGCAGATAGTTTTCCGCAATGAATTATAAGCGTTTTACCGTTCCGGGAGAGTGTTTTTGCCAAATCGTACAGAAGAAGAGTTTTTCCGGTTCCCGGTTTGCCTGTCAAATGGAAGAAGGCACCAAAGAAAGCCGCATCAATCCCATTAAGTATGTTTTTCTTTATTTGCTCCTGTGCCTGTGTTAAGAAGTATTTGCCCTGAATAAACCGTGCAGGTGTGTTCAATGGAGATACAAGATAATCTGATGCCCGAAACAAATTATCAATCGTATCAGAATAATCGTCAGATATTCTCTTTACCGAACTGACGATTTCATCGAACTCGACAGGAATCAGTTCATCATTCAATGAAAGCTTATAGCAGGTCATCGTATCTGTTACAACCGAATACAGCCGTAACCGCTTTCCCAAATGGCCTAAATAGTGTCGGTTTTTCAACAGCTGTTTAAGTATTTGCTCTTCGGGTACACTGACCGATTTCAGCTCAATATTGAGACATAGTTTGTCTGTGAACTTCAGCAAATCAAATTCTTTGCCAATCTGCGGAATCTGGAAAGAATAGAAAAAGCCATCCATGTCCGCAATAGTGACATCATTTTTCAGAAGCTCATCAGTTAACAATCTGAGGGACTCGATTTCATGGTATTGTGTCCGCAGAAGTTCTTTACATTGAGAATGATGCCGTTCGACAATATTGAACGGGTCTTCTTCATGTATCCGAGAGAGATTATAAATATTTACTGGACTTGTCATATATCACCTGTCAGTCAAATCACGCTGCCACCCTATACCGTGTGTACACATATTCGTAAATGCGCTGGCGGTATTCGGAAATACTGATCTCGTCATAGCACTCCGGTAGCTCAGCCCAGAGCGTATCGCGGATCAGATTATCCACGGCTGCTTTCGTTTCCTGCTTATCGGTCCAGTGGTCAAGCGCAGCAATCTTCGCCTTGATCTTTTTCAGAAGACTTGCGGCCACTTCCTTAATTTTCTTAATGTCCGTCTTGGAGAGATCGTCCCGGAAAAGCATATCGTACAGCGAAAGCTCCTCGTCGCTCTCAAAGCCTTCGCGGACATACCGCTGTTCTTCCTGATCGAGACTATTGGCCAGATCCATCAGATCCATAAAGGTTTTCTCAATGGTGGCGCGATCCTGCTCACTGTTATAATCCGTGATGATCTGTTGATACCGCTCATAATAATCAATACGGTCCGGATTATTGAAAAGCAGACGGTCGAGCTTCTGCTGGATGATTTCCTCCAGATCCTTCATCACAAGGTTCTTTTTCTTCACCTTCGCAAATTCCCGACGGAGCAGAGCAAAGTCGATTTCGCTGATGTCAAACCGGCGCGGCTCCTCTTTTACCATCATCGGAGCGTCTTCTATTTCCACATATTCGCTGATGATAGAATTGATTTCCACCATCAGATCGGTAGTATCAACGTGACGGCACTTTTTTTGAAGCTCCCCGTAAATCGCGGCGATGGCTTCATACTCCTTCCGGGTCTGCCCGGTAATATCGTCACGATCCGTGTATTTCATCAAGCGGATCAATTCCGAGGCGTATGTGGAGAAGGACTTCTTATCTTCAATAGTGCCGCATACTGCGTTGGCGGCGGTCTGAAGCAGAGCCAGCTTCGTAAAGTCAACTGCAGCCACAAGATCGGCAAGATCAAAATCGCGCTCCCGGAGGAAGGCTTTCGCTTTTTCAATCGTATCGAGAATACGGGCTATCAGCTCGTCCTTATCAACGGTCGGATCGCCTCCGGGCGTGTTTATGTTTGCAGTATAGTCGGCCAGAGCCTTGCGGAGGGCTTTCACGATGCCGATATAATCGATAATTAAACCGTTACTCTTGCCTTCGTTCACGCGGTTGGCACGGGCGATGGTCTGCATGAGCGTATGCGCCTTCAAGGGCTTATCGAGATACAGGCAGGACAGGCACTTCACGTCAAAGCCGGTGAGCCACATGGCGCAGACGAATACCACCCGGAGCGGATTGGACGCATCTTTGAACTCCTTGTCCAGCTCACGCTTTTCCATTTTCGCCCTGTGATATTTGATATCCAGATCCCATTTTTTGAAGGTCTGAATCTCGTTCTGCTCCTGACTGATCACAACGGCCATTTCCGTTTCTTCCATCCATTTCAGCTTGCGCTCCAGTTCCTGCGCTTCTTGCTGAGTGGCTGTTTTGATTTTCGCTTTCAGAGCTTTGATCTCTTCTTTCCAGTATTCCTGAACGAAATTATACATACGGATGCACGTGACCTTATTGAGGCACACGAACATCGCCTTTCCGCTGGTCCACAGGTCGGAATAGTGACCGACAAAATCCTTTGCGATAGATTTCAGGCGAGGCTCCGCCGTCATCAGATGGATTTCCTTTGCAAACTCCGCTTCGAGCTTATCCTGCTGATCGACGTCGATATCAGCGTTTTCGATGGCATCAAGGATGCGGTCGGTGATCTCCGGATTATGGAGGTCAAGTATCTTTTCACCGCGATTCTCATAATACAGCGGAACAGTGGCACCATCCTCCACTGCCCGTTTGAAATCGTAAACAGAGATATAGCCGCCGAAGGTACGCGCCGTGATATTGTCGCTGGACAGGAGCGGAGTGCCGGTAAAGCCAATACGGGCCGCTGTCGGAAGCAACTTCATCATGTTGTCGGCAAAGATACCGTACTGACTGCGGTGCGCTTCATCCGACATGATAATAATATCGTGGTCCGGGTAAATCGGCTGTTCGTCCGGCCTGTTGAATTTCTGTATCAGCGTGAATATGAAGCTCGGATTGCCTTTCAGCTTCGTGACGAGGTCACCGCCGCTTGTGGCGATAAACTGTGAGGCTTTCGTTTTACCTAGCAGACCGCAGTTTTCAAAAGTGTCGCTGATCTGCTTGTTCAGTTCATCTCGGTCGGTAAGAACAACGATTGTGGGAGACCCTGCAAACTTGCGGCGGATCTTCTGGGCGAGAAAAACCATGGAATAGCTCTTGCCGGAGCCTTGGGTATGCCAGAACACGCCCAACTTGCCGTCGTTGAGCTTCCGTGCTTCATATGCCTTGACTGCTTCGTTGACACCGAGATACTGGTGGTTACGGGCAAGGATTTTCACCGTGTTGCCGCCGGAGTGGTCATAAAGAATGAAGTTCTCCAGCAGATCAAGGAAGTTCTCTTTTTTGCAGATGCCGCGCAGCATCGTTTCCAAAGCTACGCTGCCTTGCTCTTTTTCGTCAAGACGCTTCCATTCATGGAAGAATTCGTACTTGCTGCCCAACGTACCGACCTTGGCCTCGGTGCCGTTAGACAGTATAAGGAAGGCGTTGTAATAGAACAGATGCGGTATCGTATCCTGATAATCGGTATAGTTGTCATCGTAGGCGTTCTGAACGTCTACGGTGTTTTTCTTTAATTCCACAAAGAGGAGCGGCAAGCCGTTTACAAAGCCCACGATATCCGTTCTGCGGCGATAAAGGTCGCCGTGTATTTTTAGTTCTTTGACCGCAAGGAAATAGTTGTTCTCCGGGTGAAGGAAATCTATCACGGCAGCTTTTTTCATTTCCGTTTTGCCGTCCGGCCGCTTAACCGTTACGGGAATGCCGTCGCGGATCAGGAAATACTTTTCTTCGTTAACCTGAAGGAGCGAGGCTGTGGACAGGCGTTTTTCGAGTGCGACCTGCGCTTCAAGTATCTGTGCCTCGGTGATCCAAGGATTTAGCTTTTTCAGAGCAGCACGAAAATACCGCACAAGCAGAATCTCTTTGTACGACTTCCTGCCAAAGGTACCGTTATCGCCCAGCACCTCCGTGTTATATGCAAATTTCACATCCCATTGGAGCTCGTCCCGGAGAAGGTTTCCGGCGCTTTCCTGCACAAGTATATTTTCTGAGTAATCGTAGCTCATGCCGCCACCTCCTATCCTTCAACAATTTGCTTTTTAAATTCATCAAATGCTTTTTTGCGTTCTGCCTGCTCTAATTCCATAAATGCAAGAAGACACATTTGATAAGTTTCGTCATACCAATGTTCTAATTGCCCCTTGTCAAGTTCGGATACGATTCGTTTATATTTTCCTTTATTTGAGGGATCAACATTGTTATGTCGCAAGTTCAAATTATTAAAGAGGAAAAACAGATCATCTTTCAAAGAAGATGAGATTTTCTGCAATTCTTTAGATTTTGCCTCAAGTATCTGGGCAAGTTGCAAAATAATATGTTTTTTCTTTTCAATGTCACCTTTAAGGGCATAATGATCATATTCCAGCACCTTGTATGATAGCTCTGCCGGAATTAGGTCGCTTTCTGATACAGCAATAGCTACAGGAGATTTTTCAACGAAGGTCGTTTTTCCATCATCACTTGCAGATGTATATCCTATGGCTTCGATCACAAGTCGAATTTGTTCGAGGATAAATGGAATGTTCACTTCCATAGATGCAAAGCCGCCATATCCTCCTGAGAAGTCCGCCGCTTGCAGGCCGAAGAGCATATTTTGCAGATATTCACAAAATGAAACCAGATAATCAATATTAAAATCATTTGGCTCTGCTTCGAATTTGAAGCCATACTTTTGATCGAATTCTTCTATGCTAAGGCATGTCCCACGAAAATAAAAATGAGCAAAGTTCTCCCCAAAAACTTCATATAGAGATTTCGTTCTATGATCAAAGGCTTCTTGATGTAATATCGAATACAGCTTACGATACTCTTGTCTGATATCTACGTTGCCTTCTCTTAATACTTGTGCAAAAGACTTCCTCATATCACACCTCAATTTCACCGCTCATCAGCTTTGGAAGCAAACGATCACGGGCTTGAATTAACCTTTCAGAACTAACCGCAAGACAAGAAATACGCTCAATAATCGGTAATACGATGGCTTGAAACGCATCACACTTTTCTTCTGGAGGAATAAGCGTCGGCATATGGATAAAGTCTTTCCATCGAACATAAGGCATAGTAGTACCAACAGAAATCTGAGTAGCATAGTCGACAGTATCTTTTGAAAACAGCAACAGCAAAAGATATGCCCAATATGCTGGCATTTTCGAGTTAATGACAAAACAAGTAGTGCGGGTAAGCCCTTTATCGCGAGCTACAACTACCTTATGAAAATATGGACGCATTGCTCCGAAAAGAATATCGTTTGGCATGAAAGCCACAAGAGAGCTTTCGGCAAGTGTAATGTCATTTTTATCCGTATATGCAAGCGACCTTTTGGGCAAGCAGTCAATGGGAAGATAGTATTGATACTGCCCTCTATGCTCTTTCTTTTCCTTTTTACCGGAATCGATAGCAATATCTCCCAATTCACCCAAAGCCCATCCTTCCGGCACACCGTCAACGATAGGCGTATCCTCATATCCGGGGAAGCGGAGGTCGACAAACCACTCCTTGTACAGCCGCCGAGCAGCCTCTTCAAGTAGCTTGATTTGCCTCTGATTGTTTTCAATGAGGTTGTCGTAGGCAGCAAGAATAGAAGACAAACGTTCTTGCTGTGCAAAATCCTCGTGAAGATCAATTTGGAACTTTCTCATGGTTCCAAGAAGAAGGTTTTTCTGCGCGGAGCCGTTTGAGCAATTAACAAAATCCGTCACACAGTTTTGCAATTTATAGTACAAATATGTTGGCAGGACAACCGAGATGTCTGGTTTTACGATAGCGACGCTCTTTTGGAAAGTTGTTCTATATGTTTCGGGGATGTCCTTTACTAAAGCCATTCTACCGATTGTCCCACTATTTGTTATTAAGATATCATTTGGCTCAAGTTGAGTCCTTTTATGTGTTTCGAGAAAAGCCCTTTCTGATATTTGTCTTGCATTAGCATAGTCAATCGTACCATTATTAACATCTTTGCAGCTAACAAAATAATACCCTGAATTCTCAGCCGGCTCACAATCACCGTGCTTTCCGTCAGTTATATTTAGAGTTATTTTCCGAAGGGTAACCGTCTTCATAGCCCCATCTCCTTCATGTTCTGCGAGATGGTGTCCATCAGATCGTTGGATTCGGCCTGAAGGGACAGAAGCTCACGGTGGATCTCCGCCATACGCTCGGCAAAATCAACACCGTCATCTTCCACTGGAGCAACGCCTACATACGCGCCGGGTGTGAGCGACCAGCCCTTTTCTTCGATTTCGGCAAGCGTGGCAAGTTTACACAGGCCAAGGACATCGGCATAAATGCCGTCACCGAACTTCTCATAGAGCCAGTGCGCTTCCTTGGCAACGGTCAGCATATTCTCGATATAGGCAATTCTATCGCCATACTGCTGCTGCACGCTCTTTTTGTCACGCTTCCCGGCAGCTTCCACTTCGGCTTTTGCCGTCTTGCGGAGCGCGGAGAGCTTTTCCTTCAGCGCAGAAACGATATCGACAAAGGATTCCTGATATACAGCATCTTTCAAATCGTCATTTTCAGCGGCCTCGGCTTCATCGTGCAGATAGTGGTGGTATTCCTGCAGCAGAGCCGTATACTTGTCGGTCTCACCGCGATAAAGCCATACGATGGCGTTCAGATTCTTAAGCTGCCATTCGCTCCATTCGTTCAGAGTACGGTCCACAACGGTATAGTAATTACGGGCATCAATGAACAGAACCTTATCTCGGATTGCTTCGCCCTTCGCTTTATCGAAAAACCACAGGGAGCAAGGCAGCGATTTCGTATAGAAGAAATTATTACCGACGGAGATCATCACGTCAACGTGACCGGTCTTGATGAGCTTTTCACGGATATCCTTATCTTTGCCCTGACTGTCGGTAGCGGAGGATGCCATAACGAAACCGGCGCGGCCATGCTCGTTCAGATAAGAATAGAAATAGGAGATCCAGAGATAGTTGGCATTGCCGACCTCTTTGTTCTTGTTTACGCTCGGCAGGCCGAACGGAAGACGTCCAGCGCTTTCGCATGATTCGGCTTTGACTTTATCCACGTTAAACGGCGGATTCGCCATGATGTAGTCACAGCAGCCGTTCAGGTTGTGTGCGTCATGATAGAAGGTATTCGCCTCGTCACCGGATTTAATAACGCCTGTCAGACCGTGTACCGCCATGTTCATAAGGCAGAGCTGTGCATTATATTCCACTTTCTCCTGTCCGTAGAAAGTCATGGTACTGTTGGCGTTCATCCCGGCGGCATTCACGAAATCACCGCTCTGCACAAACATACCGCCGCTGCCGCACGCGCAATCAAGAAGAACACCCTGTTTCGGCTCGATGATGTTTACAATCATTTTTACGAGGGATTTCGGCGTGAAGAACACACCGTCATCGGAGGCGATGTTTTTAGCAAATTTATTGAGGAAGTATTCATAGATGCGTCCAACGATATCGCCGCCGACGTCATCAAGAGCACTGTTATTGAAAATGCGAAGCAGCTCCGCCAGCAGTTCGTCGGAGAAGTCGGTATAGCTTTTCGGCAAAACGCCTGTGAGCTGTTCGCTCTGATCCTCGATCAAAGCCATAGCGTTATTTACCACTTCACCGAGGCTGTTCATCGGATGTCCGGCTTTATTGGCAAGTCCTGCCGCCGCGATATTCTCCGGCAGATTGACAAGATACTCGTACTGCGCCTCTTTCGGCAGAAACAGCGCACTCTTTGCGGAAAAGTCGCTGGCCTCCACGGGCATTACGCGTCCACCTCGTGAGGGACGGTCCTTCAGTATCTCGGCCTCTGCCTTTTTAAAGCGGCTGTACGCATAGCGCAGGAAAATAAGCCCTAGCACGGGCATACAGTATTGATTCGACGTCAGCTTTGACCCTGCACGAAGGAGATCGGCGGATTCCCACAGCTCCGCTTCCAGTTTCCGTATGTTAATCATCCTTTTTCTCTCCTTCCGGGTTATCGGGTATAAACTCCATCATATCGTTGGGGGAGCAGCCCATAGCGTGGCAAATGCTCTCTACCTTATCCAAGGCGATGTATTGCCCGTTCTTGATCTTCGTGATTATATTTGCGGAAATGTTCGCACGGCGCATCAGCTCCGCATTGGAAATATCCCGCTCGATCATCATATGCATTAGAGGTTTATAACTCACGGCCATATCATCAGCCTCCTTTTCAGAACTTAGATAATTTATTATATCACACTTCCGTGAAAAAATCAATGAATATATTTTGAACTTTGGACCTCCGGGAATTTCTCGGAGGTTTTTTCATTTTCTTTCGTTCAAAACCGCTCCTTTTGTCCAGTTGGTACTGGGAAGAGAAAAAATCTTCAGAATCGTTTGGCCAAATGACGATTTTTGTCCAGTGGGTACTGGAGAGAAAAAAGTTTCAGAATTTTTTGGTCAAAACGGATGCTCATGACCGGTGGGAAGTGAGAAGTAAAAATTTTCGGATTCTTTAGAGCAAACGGCAATTTTTGTCAAGGGGGTACTGGAGAGAAAAAGTTTCAGATCTTTTTGGCCAGACAGCCCATTTCCCTCCAGTGGGTAGTGGGAGAAAAAAGTTTCCGAAAAAGCGGACCACTTCACCGGTTTCTGTCAAGGGAGTACTGAACGAAGAAAATTTCAAAATCTTTCGTTCAAAACCGGCGAAACCCTCCAGTGGGTATTGAGGACGGGACGAAGCCCTCCGGAAAGGATGATTACAGATATGTACGAAAAGCTGCCACAGGAATTAAAGGAACGAGGTGCCTTCTGCCTCTGGAAATATGAGGAGCGTGACGGGAACAGGACCAAGGTGCCGTATCAGACGAACGGCCTCCGTGCGGATTCTGCGAATAAGGCCACCTTCACGAATTATGCCATAGCCGTCAGACACAGGGCCGGATATGACGGTATCGGCATCGGCGTCTTCGGGGACATCTGCGCCATCGACATCGACAGCTATGTCGAGGACGGTGTGCTGTCGGATATGGCCGAGGACATCATCGCACGGATGGATACCTATACGGAATACAGCCCGTCCGGGACCGGCGTGCGGATTCTGTTCAAAGCCTCGCTCCCAGCCTATGACAAGGATCGCTATTACATCAATAACCGCCAGATCAAGCTGGAGGTCTATGAATAGACAGCTGAATATCGATGCGGCCCTTGACAGCAGAATCACCGCACTCTACTGCAGATTATCCCGTGATGATGAGCTTCAAGGTGACAGCAACAGTATAAAAAACCAGAAAGCGATTTTACAGAAATATGCGGATGATAACAGATTCCGCAACACCCAATTCTTCGTGGACGATGGCTACAGTGGGACCACCTTCACAAGACCGGATTGGCAACGGCTCATCAGTATGGTCGATGAAGGCAGGGTCGGGACGCTTATCGTAAAGGATTATTGTGCGATAATAGGACTAAATCAGAAAGACCTTGAAAATCAAGGCATTC
>OGQX01003672.1_pt1 | contig 10269 bp, 7 predicted proteins | sample 1553291 | NCBI WGS metagenome assembly OGQX01 (sample SAMEA2580030, study PRJEB22360) | human gut metagenome | biome: human gut; feature: human-associated habitat; material: faeces | place: Denmark | collected 2008/2010 | reverse complement strand
TCCAGATGATAGCGATGAAGATGGAAAACTACTTCGTATATATCAACAATATTTTATGGTAAGCAATGGTGCAAGATTAATATTAGAAGAATGCCAAGCTAAGGGAAGTAATTTATATGATTTAAATGATTATGCGGTAATACAAATAAATGATACGCATCCAACAATGGTTATACCTGAACTTATACGTTTATTAATTGAAAAAGGAATTTCTATGGATGATGCTATAGAAATAGTATCAAAAACTTGTGCATATACAAATCACACAATATTAGCTGAAGCATTAGAAAAATCTCCTGCTAATATTGCTGTTTGTATTTGAGATACTAATTGTGCATCTGTAGAGTTTGTTATATTACTTTTTAATTGTATATTATCTAACTCTCCAGGATAATTAGTAAAATCTAAATCTGGATATAAAGCTGACATAATTTATCTCCTTTCCTATATATTAATTTCCTTTTGTAACTGTTGGCTCATCAGAATAAATTTTTGTAGCATTAATAGTCATAGAGCTACCAATACCCAATGGTATTTCCATTGATTTTATTAAATATTCTCCTTTTATACCAATTATCTCATTAGTATAATTAATTTTTATATTAACATCATTAAGCCAATAAATAGGAACTATCTCTAATGTAATAGCATCATTAAGTCTCGCATGTAAGGATAATTCATATCTTGCTCTCTGAGCAGCTAAATCGTTATTATATATCCTTTCGTCATCTACTATATAATTAATTTTTCCTATTTTATCAATATTATATGGACTATCTTTAATAGTATCTGTAGCAGTAGCCATTACTTGTTGTCCATTATCTAATAATCTTCCATAAACTATTATATTATTTTTTACATTTTCAAAATCTACATCAACACTATCACTTATAATTAGTGCTTGACTTAATTCATCAAAATTAATAACAACTGGTTCTTTATTTCCACTAGGAATTTTTTGCCAATGAAATACTCCATCTACATCAAAAAACATTTCCCAATCAGAATATAAATCCCTTATTTCTGATAATAAATCATATATAGTAGAGCCCATATCTTTTTTTATATCATAAGGAATTGTATATCCTGCATCTTCTATAATATAGTTATCAAAACCACCTAGTTGAGTGATAGTACGTTTAACTACATCAGAAATTTTGCTACCAGCAGGCACTACAGTAGTAACAGCTGGCAGCTGTCCATTTCTTCGACCTGTAAGTTTTGCCATAAGGTCTAATCCTTCAAACGATACTGTTCTTGTATTAACATTATATACTGTGTTAGGATTATTGATTAAAAATATTCCCATATTCCACCACACTGTGTTATTTCCATCTCTTGGATTATCTATGCCCATATAAACTTTTATAAATTTATCTAGCCATAGTTCACCGCCAGGAGAAATCATATTATCTGTTCTTTCAACAGCTAGAGATAAACTACATGTTCTTCTAATATCAGATGTAGCATCTATGCTAATACTTCCATCAATTACTTTTCCCTCTAAAGAATTAATAGTTTGAAAATTAAAATTTAAAATATCCACTTTAATTCTTGTATTTCTAGTTTTTAATTGTACTAAATCATAATCTGTTTGTGTTGGAATTACTGCCACTGTATTCACCTACCTTTAATTATTTGCATATATTAATCCACTATTATATAAATCTTTTCCGCTATCGGCATCTCCAATTTCTGACCAGTTAAAGTCAACTCTAGCAAATCCCATCCCTACTTCTGAATAATAAGTTATAGGTACGTTATCACTTAAAGTAACTAACCATATATTACCATTAAAATCTTTAAGAATTTTTGCTAATGGTGTAGTTAAAAAATCTTTAATAGCTTGTAATCTTTTTACAGTTGCCTTTCTATCTAATTGTTCATCTGCTTTAAATACTATTACACTTCCTCCAGCAGAACCTTTATCATAACTTAAATCACCATTACTTACTATAATAGGATATTTACTTCCATATGGTTCATAAGTTGATGTAATATGAACTCTTTCATTTGAAGTATAAGAAGCTCCTTCTTTAAATTTATAACTGCTATTTCCATCTGTGATAAATATTCCATAAAACTCAGATTTTATACTATTCATAGAATATTCTCCTTCAACATTTCCAATTATTGGAACTATTGCATATTCATATTCTTCATCATTTTGAGCCAAATAATCATATCTAACAAAATCTATATCATTTGGGTCAGTAACTGGAACATCATATAAAGTATACCAATCAAATTGTCCTTTTTTTCTTCTTTTTATCTTTATACTACTTATTTGAGTAACAACATAATCAATATTTCCACCATTTATATTTCCGTTAAAATCGGCATCTATTTGAGTAGACAAATCCCATGCTCCAGGATAAGTAGTTATATAAGGAAAATCTACATCTTTTGTAATATTAAAATGGTCATATATACCATTTCTTAAAGTTATATCTTCTATATTAATTAAATTTGTAGGAACAGGCTGCCAACAATACCTGTCCTGCAAAAAATTATATCCTAAAAATATCATTGTTTAGCCACCTTTCCTACGTTTTTGTTGTAACCTGTTGACTTACTCCACCAACATTTCCAGATAAATCAATTGCTTCCGCTCTAATTGTATATGTTGTATTTGGTTTCAAATTTATAAATGTATAACTGTTTGTAGAAGACAAACCATCTACTTTAATAACTTCATCCCATGTCTGTCCATTGTTTTTACTAAATCTTACTGTTCTTAATCCATTATCATCCAAAGAATGGGCAATAACAGGAATTCTTGTAGATTGTACTTCATCCGGATTTATTTCCATTGTTACAATAGGTTTATTTTTATCAATAGGTTTATCATCTTCTTTATAATCTCCAAGATTTTCAATTGTTAAGTCAAATAGATTATTTTTTCTTCTCATCCAAATAAACACTTTATCTTTGTCACTTGGTATATCAATATAATTACTATGGCAAATATATGGCATATTATTAGCATTCCAACATTTTAATAATACATACGCATTTTCTGTTTGCTTTTCATTATAATCACTAATATAATCAAACTTTATATTTCCTAATACTTCATTGTTTGTAAAAATATTAGAAATTGGTTTATAAGTCGACAATACTTGTAATGCATTTTCATTATCTTTTGATAAAGTAGAAATATTTGGAGTAGCTAATTTATAATATACTCTTACAGGTTCACCATTATTATATTGTGATTTTAACCATGCTTTAAATTCAGCAACATTAGCAACTATACTTTTTTCTATTACTATATTTATTCCATAATGATTATTTTTTGTGTAGGGTATTATACAATTTGAAGTCATTGTATTACCATATATAAAATGACTGCATAAAACAACGTTAGGAACATCAGAATATGGCAAATTAGTATCCCAATAAAATCTGATATAATAATCATTTTGTGTAGAAACTATCCAATTTTCATCTCCAGTTAATATAATTTCACTTATATATCTTATTAAACTAGGATTAGGAACATAAGGATAATAAGTTTGAGCTTCATTTCCCTTTGTTATTGAAACGTGATTATTCTTAAGCTCATCACTTGTAACGTCTGAAGCATCGGGGTCACTACTTTTTGTAATAGTTATTTTTACACAATCTTTATGAGTAGTAAAACCTCCTTGTATTCCTACTATGCCAGAAGCTTCATGTCCTTCTTCATCTATGAATTTTATTAAATTACCTTCTTCATTATAATACCAAATATAATATTCTACATTTCCTGTTTGATTTAAATAATAAACAGTATCACCAGTTACAATTCCGCTTTGAGTATCTTGATTTAATATATTTGGACTTTCTAAACATATTAAATCTCTATATTCTTCTACACTTTTTAATGTATTATCAAGAACAATATTAGAACCATTTGAAATATAATTCTCATATTCTGTAGATGTATTACCATGTTCAATTTGTATATTCCAAATTTCCATATAATTATTAACACTACTACTATCAACTTCAAAAGCCAATTGTAAATTATACATTCCACTAGGAGCAATAAATGAATTATCCTTTATATCCAATTCTTGAATAATTTCTTCGCTTCCAATATTTGTAGTATATAAATGGAAAGCTTTAAAATTCCCATCTTTATTAAATGTTACAGAATAATTTTCTCCATCTACTAATATATTCTTAATACCTATTGATAAATAAGAAGTATTATTTTCTACACTAGGAGAAATATAATATCCATTTTGTATTTCTTTATACGAACAATTATTTTTAATTACATAAATAGCAGAATTATAATCATATAAATTAGTAGAAATAGAAATTGGATATATATTATATAATGTAGGGTCTTGATAAGAAGTATAATTTTTCCCTCTTTCTAGTTGCACTTTACTAATATCTACATTTACATTAGCTAAAATAATAGTTTGTACAAATTTAACCCATAAATAAGAACCTTCAGGTATATTTTCAGGAGCTATAAATGAAATCTCATTTCTACCTTGAGTAATACTTTGATATTGAACTGTAGACTTAATATCATCAGTATAAGCATCCGTTCCATACCCTATGCTATAATATAAATCAGTAGAAGTATCATTGACATTATATTCAAATGAAAAAGTATATATACAATTTGGTTCTAATTTAAAATTAGTATTTTTTGATGAATAATATTCTTGGTCATAACTTACATTAAAATTAGATACATTTATTAAATTTTTTACATCTCCTACAGAAAAAATATTATGTTTTTTTTCTTCCTCATATCCAGCGTTTAAAAAAGCTATATTATCTTCAGTATAAATATTTGTTTGTGGTATATAAGATATAGAATTATTTAATTGTTCTAATATAGTATTTTGTTCTTCAGTACATTCAATATCATTTGGTTCCAATAAAATATATTCTATATAAAAAGGTTGCCCTTCATTATATTTTTCTTTAAACCAATTCAGATATTGCTCAACCGTTGTAAATTTATTTATTGATATTCCAAATCCTTCAAAACCACTACTTGCATTTATATCATATGATATTCCTTGAATGCCTATCCATGTATCACCCGGAGCTACTGCTTCAGCATAATTACAAAGTAACTGTTTATATTTATCGGGTTGTTTATATGGATTTATAGGTTTTAATATATTATTATTTGCTGAATTTACGTATATCCTTTTTCCATTGTTTTGCAAAGAAACTGTTTCATTTCCTGTAAAAGTATATTTATTACAATAATGCCTCTCATACCATTTATTTCCCATTTTTACAAATGTATCTCTTATATCGCCGATACCTATCATAGGTTTTTGTATTGGAAGAATATAAGACTGTCCTTTGTGTTCTTCATATTCAGTTTGAGTATCTCCTCTTTCTAATTGTACACTGTCTAGATTTATAGCTGATACACTCATCCTTATATAACTACAATTAGCAGGAGTTATAAAACTAATACTATAAACATTATTATAAGATATTCCACTAATGAAATTTTTCTTTTCATCATAAAAACATACAGCAGGTGCTATTCCTAGTGGTTTATTTGCGTGCATTGTATAAGTTTCGTTTGAATATACAGTTATATAGTTAGAATAATTTTGCCCATCATTACTAACAGTTTCACCTAAATTATTAAGATACATTTTACTAGTTATATCATTTTTGTTAAATAAATTCTTACTACTTTTTGTTATTTTTACACAACCTTGATTATAAGGACTATATGGTGTTGCTACTGTGCCTTTTTCTATTTTTGGATATATATATCCTTTATAGCTTTGTCCAGATGTCAAACATTGAATTACTACTTGTATATATGATAATTTATTTAGCTCTGCTTCGGTTAAAGTAAATATTTTATTTGTTTTTACTTCTTTATAAGAGGTATTGTTTGAATCTCTAAACCATAATTTAATGTCATTTCCTTTACTAAAATCACCACTTGCATTATAAGAATATATATATTCTTTATTAGCTTTCAAATTGAATTTGTTAGCCTTTATAGCAATATATGTATTATTTGCTACTATTTCTTGATAATTAGTAAAATCTAATTCATTTACATTACTACCAACTGTTTTTATTTCACTTGGAAAATCTAAACTTGGACTTGTTTCAAATGGTTCATATTCAGTTTCACTACCAAGTTCTAATTGTGGATATATAATAAAATTATATTCACGTGTCCCATAACAAATAATATCTAGTTGAATTTCAATTGTATTATCATCTATTAAAGATTTTAAATTTAAAACATCCGTTTTGTTTATTGTATTTAAATAAATATTTGCTATTTCAACTTTGTCTGTTCCATTATATTTTCTCAATCTAATAGAAACATCATTCATACTCTCAGAGTTTTTAAAACTTATTGTATAATTACCCTCTTTAATTAATTCTACTGGAACTTTTTTTACATTAGTTAAATATTTTGCTACTTCTGTAGTTGGAGTACCTGATACTTTTATACTTCCATTATCTTGTATAGTTGCTGTTAATCCATATTGACTAACATTGTTGTCTGAATTTTCAAGAATATTTTTACCACTTCTTTTTTTTTGCTCACTATTGCCTAATACTCCAATTTGTAAAGATACTTCTTTAGGAGTATTTAAACTTAAAATTTTATCTGTTCCATAATCAATTTTATTACCAGAAAATTTTATAGAATTTCCTCCTATAGAAAGGTTCTGTATCTTTGCTGCTTCTGCATTTACTATATTAATACTCTTACCTTCTATAGTAGTATATTCAGGCAATATTTTAATAATATCTCCAACCATCCATTTTAGTTCTATTCTATTTGGAGTTGTAGAACTATTTATATCATTTGTCAATGTTATAATATTTTGATATTCATTGAAATCTCTTCCCCATACTCTCATAGTGAAATCATCTTGTATTCTAAAACCAGAACTCCATCTTACCCAACTTTTTGGGTCTCTTAAATCTACTTCTTTATCATCTATATAAATTGGAGGAGTAGGATTAGATGTACCATCAATAGCTACAATATTAGAAGATATTTGTATATATCCATTTTCACAATTATTAACAAGGTCACATATAGCAAAAGATGCCGGCTGAATATATCGAACAGTAAAATATTTTAAACCAGATGTTATTTTAGTACCATTAACTGTCTCTCCTGATAATTCAACATAATATGAAGTATCATTACTCATACCTACAAAAGTATAAGATAAACTCGTATCACTTTCATAATATATTAAAGAAGTTTGACTTAAAATATCTTTATTACTGTCATATAATGTATATTGATAACTATTTAACAACTCATCTTCTTGTTGCAAATAACTACCTGTAAATTTATATGTACCATTTCTTATAGTCTCTGTTGCTGGAATATTGTCAATAGTTAATACGGGCTGGCTATAACAATAAAATGGAACAGCAGTACTTGCAGTACTTTCATTATTTCCACTATCTATTGTGTAAATAACTGCATTATAATATCCACCATTTTTTAATGTATTAGCAGGAATTGTATGTTCTAATTTCATTGTAGATTGCATTTTATTATAAACTTCAGAACCTGTCTGGTTATCTCTAATTACCAATCTATTTGCAATTACTTGAGCTCCTCTTATTACAACAAAACTAATATTATGAGGTCTTGTTGCATCAAATGCAGAAATTGGATTTATTATAGGTTGTGTTAATTGTTGTATTGCCATATTATCTCCTTTCTGATAAATTAAATATCTATTGCATCTTTAAATTTATCTAATGTTTTTAAGTATTCATAACATTCTTCTATTCTTTCATCTTCTGAATACTCTTTTTGAATATATTCTGTTTCAATAAATACATTCATTCTTTTATCTTCCTCTATACTTTCATAGTATTCTTTTTCTTTATTTCTTTGCTTCTCGGAAGTATAAGAAGCTACTTCAATAATATTGCAATCATTCGTTATTTTATTTATGCTAACTATTCTATGATAATTTACTATTATTCCATTTTCTAATTCAATTTCTTTTTTTATAGCCATTTTTACCTCCTATTTATACCCAAGAACTTTTATTATTTTATTATATACATTAGTATTAATTGATATCGCGCCTTTTGAGTCAATGATAAAATAAACAGAGTTCTTACGAGTAATATTTGTTCCTGATATTGTATATGAAGAAACTCTTTGATATGCCTCTGCTTTATCGCCAGGTTCTAAATTGTCTAACGAAATTTGTTTTCCGTTAGGAGATGGCAAAGTTTTACTTTGAATTTGATTATTATGATTGTCACAATAAAATATTTCTAAATAATTAAAATTTGCTGCCGTTTCGCTTAATGTTACTGTTCCTGTTGTTCCAGAACTGTTATCATATAACGTTTTTGGTTTACATTGAATTATACCCTGATGTGCATATGTTAAATTGCTATTGTTATTACTATTATAAGCCCCATTCCAAAAACTTAAAAAACTTAATGTAGGTATTCTATCTTGTTCTGTATTATAATTAGTATGTGTTTTACCCGTAGCAAATACTCTTGTCGTATATTGTAATTCTCCACTCTTAATAACTGGCATCCATGTGTCTGTAGTATTACGTGTCCCTATATTTAAAAATTGTTTAATAACAGTACTATAAACTTTAGTATATCCACTTGTAGTATCACTTTGACTACCCGCTGACCATTGTGTATATAAAGTCCAATAATTATTCCTATTATCTCTCGTTCCTTCTGCTATTACATCAAAATGGTAACCCTGATATGCAACAGGACATCTACACCATAATTCTACAGTACAAGGAGCAGTAGTACTATGAACTAATACAAAATCTGTAGCTACTATATCTGTGGTTCTTATTAGCCATTGTAATTCTCCAGTTTCCCATATTTTTTGACCATTAGTTCTGAAATGAGCCATTAATAATCCCATTTTAGAAGACTTATCAGAATAACCAGCATATACACTAAATAATATATTCCTATCATTATATGCTTCATCTACTGTGCAACTAGCAAATTTATACCAAGGATTTGTTGTAGTATTACTTGATTGCCCTACAGAACATCCTCTTCTTTTTGTATTAAAAGAAATTCTATTAGTTGTTGTATTAAGAGTACCATTACCTACAACATCTCCTACTATACTTTGATTATTTACCTTTGTATTTAATGCATCAATTTTCCCACTTAATGTGTCATTTTTTTCATTTAATATTTTTCCTTGATTTGCTGATAATGCATCAGTTTGAGAGTCAGACTCAAGAGTATCTAATACAAGAATACCGGCTTCCTCCTCCTGTAACATTTAAAACTCCATCATCTGTAATTGTCAAGTTATTACCCAATTTGAAAGCTCCTAAAGTATCTTTTGTGGCAATAGGTAATTGTATAGGTAATATTTTAGCATTAATATCTAATGAAGCAACTCCATTCGCATATCCTTTTTGAGTTAAAGGAATATAATCTTTTTTTATTTTTGTAATATTGTCTTCGGCTTGAATAACATCTTCCTGTAGAGTAGTAATCATTGTATCATTTTGTTCTATTCTATTTGCTAATATTTTACCTTGATTTGCTGATAAAGCATTATCGGAGCTAGAACTTGTTAAGTTATCTTCTACATCAATATGTTTATAATTTGTATCATATACAGTATTAGCAGGCAACTGTGATTTTGGTATTATACTATCAGCGCCCAAAGTAGATACCCCATTAGCAACCCCTTTTTGACTTGTTGGTATAAAATTTAAATTAGGTTTATTTAATAAATCATTATAATTTCCTGTTTTTGATATTTTATGTAAGGCAATTGTGCCTTTTAAGATTTCACTTGCATTAGTAGCCTGGGCAGAAGAATAAGTACTATTGATTATTGGTTTATTAGCTAAATCATTATAATTTGTAGTACCTCCACTTCCACCTCCACTTCCAGGCAAAGCTTCTACATATATGTCAGAAAAATTATTTAAAGGAGCTTTAACCATAACTATCTCTCCAACATTTAAATTTCCAACATATGATAATTTATATTCAATTCCATTAATTTGCACATTATAAATTCCCGCATCTATTTTTTTAGTAACCTTTGCTCTATATGTCTTATCATATTTTAATGTTTCCATTTTAGGTTCTACTATATTTGATATGGCTTGAATTATATATCCCAAACCATCTTTTGTTTGTTGTGTCGCCATTTTAAAACTCCTTTCTTATTTTTAATCTGTGATGTTATTTACTTTTATAATTTTAATTAATAAAATTTATTATTGTAAAATAACTTTAAAACTAATTGGATAAACT
>OGQX01003667.1_pt1 | contig 10285 bp, 8 predicted proteins | sample 1553291 | NCBI WGS metagenome assembly OGQX01 (sample SAMEA2580030, study PRJEB22360) | human gut metagenome | biome: human gut; feature: human-associated habitat; material: faeces | place: Denmark | collected 2008/2010 | reverse complement strand
AGATACACCGGCTCAGCCAGATACACCAGCAGCTGATGTGCAGGAAGCACCGGCAGCAGAGATTGCAGAGACAATCGAATAAATTTTTCGGATTGTAACAGAGAGGAATATAAAATGATTTTTGATACTCATGCGCATTATGATGATGATGCATTTGATGAGGATCGCGATACATTGCTGGGGGAGATTTTCTCCTCCGGCATTTGTTGTATCACGGACGTTGGTGCGTCCGTGAAATCCTCAAAAAGTGCGGTTGCACTTTCAAAAAAGTGGCCGCAGATATATGCTGCCGTTGGTGTTCATCCAGACAGCACAGCTGATATGACAGAGGAAGATATTGAAACGCTGCGAAGCCTTGCACAGGAAAAAAAGGTAGTGGCAATTGGTGAGATCGGACTTGATTATTATTGGGACAACTCACCGAGAGAAGTTCAGAAGAAATGGTTTGAACGCCAGCTTGCACTTGCAAGAGAGGTTGATCTGCCGGTTATTATACACAGCAGAGAAGCAGCAAAGGACACTATGGATATAATGAGGGAGGCTGCTAAGGCAGGAAATACTGGCGTAATTCATTGCTATTCTTATGCAGCGCCTATGGCAAAGGAGTATATTTCAATGGGATTTTTCATTGGAATAGGAGGCGTGCTTACCTTTAAAAATGCCAGGGTAATTAAAGAGGTGGCATCAGAAATTCCGCTTTCTTCGATTGTACTTGAGACAGACAGTCCATATCTGGCACCTGTGCCGTATCGCGGAAAACGTAATAATTCAATGTATTTAAAAGAAGTAGTAAAGCAACTGGCACAGATCAAGCAGGTGTCTGAGGAAACTGTTATTACGACAACGCTTGCAAATGCCAAAAGACTGTACCGATTGGAGGAAAACTGTGGCTGAATTAGGAAATCCAAAGAATACAATAGAGGTATTACAGAAATACCAGTTTCATTTTGCAAAGAAATTTGGTCAGAACTTTCTGATTGATACGCATGTGCTTGATAAGATTGTGCGTGCAGCAGAGATCACACCAGAGGATTATGTACTTGAGATTGGACCGGGAATTGGAACACTGACCCAATATCTGTGCGAATCTGCAAAACATGTATTTGCAGTTGAAATCGATGACAATCTGATTCCAATTTTACAGGACACGCTGTCTGCATATGATAATGTTACGGTTATTCATAATGATGTTCTTAAGCTTGATATTAACAAGCTCGTGGAAGAAAAGTGTGAGGGAAAACGCATCAAGGTAGTTGCAAATCTTCCGTATTATATTACTACACCAATTTTAATGGGATTATTTGAGAGTCATGTACCTATGGAGAGTGTGACTGTTATGGTACAAAAGGAGGTCGCACAGCGTATGCAGGCACTTCCTGGCGGAAAGGATTATGGTGCATTGTCTCTTGCTGTACAGTTTTATGCAGAACCATATATCGTGGCAAATGTTCCGCCAAACTGTTTTATGCCAAGACCAAATGTCGGAAGCGCTGTTATCCGTCTGACAAGTCATAAAAAACCAGTGGCAGTAAAAAATGAAAAGCTGATGTTTGACATTATACGAGCATCCTTTAATCAGAGAAGAAAAACACTAGTAAATGGCCTATATAACGTAGGCGGTTTAAACAAATCAAAGGAAGAGCTTGCAGCTGTGCTTGAAAGCATTGGTTTAGCAGCAAACGTGCGTGGAGAAACGCTGACACTTGAGCAGTTTGCAGCACTTTCTGATGCATTGTCAAAAAGCGCGAATTAAATTGTTCTAAACGATGCCTTTCTTTCATATGTACTTATTTAGAATACATATAAGGAAAGGAAGGTATCAATATGGCACAGTATCAGCGCTTCCTCTCATATCTTTTTGAGTATGAGGGTGATCAAAAAAAGGAAAACTGCGGGTTTGCAAAGATAGAAATCAGAGGAGATGTACAGCGTATTTTCCTGTCTGTAAAAAATAATGAGCAGGCTGAAATTTTGCATGTATTTGGCTTCTATCATACAAAGGATGGCTGCGATTGTGTGCCGCTTGGCCGTATGGTTGTAAAAAATGGAAAAGGACAGCTCCAGTACATCAATAACGGCGTTTATCTTGCAGGAAGTGAGATTAAATTTGAGCAGCTTAGCGGAATTGTAGCAGGCAGACAGAAGCCGTTTTCAAACGCTTATGCAACTGTCTGGGATGACCAGTATTTTGGACTCTCACTGTTTGATAAGGATCGAGCAAAACAAACAGCACAGTCTGAAGATGAACAGGTTTTGGAAAATCAGCCTCAGGAAGAACTTCAAACGATGGAAGTTTGCTGTGAGACTGATAGCAAAGAAACAAACAAAATAGAACAGGGACAAGACAAGGCAGATGCTGTTTGGGCACAGTTAAGTACAGCGTATCAGCATATTGAGACGCTTCCAGGTGATACAGTAGTTTGTTTAAAGGTAATGCCAGCAGATATTGGCCGTCTTCCTCGTCCAAATTGGATGTTAAGCAATAATGGATTTTTGATGTACAGTTTTGTGAAGTACCGCTATATTGTATTTGCAAAAGTGACACAAGGACGTTATGAGCTTTGGGTGCCTGGCAATTATGAAAAGAGTGAGGAACTGATGGCGCAGATGTTTGGCTTTTATTGTTTTCGCTCCGTTAAATCAAAAAAAGCGTCAGCAGGAGACTTTGGCTACTGGTGTGTGCCGATTGTATTTCCGGCAGATGATCAGGGTGAAAAAAAGGAAGCAAAGATGACAGTTGCAGATCAACAAAAAACGGTGAATCCTGCATTTGGTTAAAAACACATCAAAAACAGAAGAAAGGGAAAACAATGGCAACAGAGAACGAGCAGCTTTTGGAAGAACAGGCAAGTCTTAGAGAAAAGGAAGACCGAAAATTTATGCGTCAGGCACTTACACAGGCCAAAAAGGCAGCAGCTATTGATGAAGTTCCAATTGGCTGTGTTATCGTTTGTGATGGAAAAGTCATTGCCAGAGGCTATAACAGAAGAAACATAGAAAGCTCAGTGCTTGGTCATGCAGAGCTTGCAGCTATGAAAAAAGCATCGAAAAAGCTAGGAGATTGGCGTCTGGAGGGATGTACGATGTACGTGACGCTTGAGCCATGCCAGATGTGTGCCGGAGCAGCCGTGCAGGCACGTCTTGATCGTGTGGTTATAGGTGCAATGAATGCAAAGGCAGGGTGTGCGGGTTCCATTATAAATTTGCTTGATATGCAGCAGTTTAATCATCAGATTCCGATCACAAAGGGTGTTTTGGAACAGGAATGCTCGCAGATATTGTCAGAGTTTTTTAAACGTATCAGGGTAAAAAAGAAGAAACGCCCCTTGACAAACGAAGAAATATCCGATACAATTATGGATGCGCAGCCGGGGCGGTAGCGGTGCCTTGTACCTTCAATCCGCTATAGTGGGGGTCATATCCCGGCTGAGGGTGTTTCACTTGTAGAGCTGCCCTCTGTAAGTGGCGTTGAAGTTTGGGTCTTACGCAACAAGACTCTGTGAACCATGTCAGGTCGGGAACGAAGCAGCATTAAGCAGAATCTCTTGTGTGCCGTGAGGGTGCCTGAGCCGAGCAGGCTGCAGAGGTAACGTCTGGGGGTGGCATTCGAAGCCGGGATGCGCAAAAAAATGATATATCAAAAGAAAAAGAGTTTTTTAGGAGTTGTCTGTTGCATCGACAGCTCTTTTTTTGTATAATAAAAACTACGATGGGTTAGTTTTGCCATTGATATAGCTGAAATCCTAAATTATAAGGAGGAAGATACGATGAGAGTTGGAATGTTAACCAGCGGCGGAGATTGTCAGAGCTTGAATGCAACCATGAGAGGTGTTGCAAAGACGCTATATAATCAGAGAAAGGATGTTGAAATCATTGGTTTCATCGAAGGTTATCGCGGACTGATCTATGAGGATTACCGTATTATGAAATCAAAGGATTTTTCAGGAATTCTGACAAATGGCGGTACGATTTTGGGTACGAGCAGACAGCCATTTAAGCTGATGCGTGTCCCGGATGAGAATGGTCTTGATAAGGTAGAGGCAATGAAGAATACCTACAAGAAGCTAAAGCTTGACTGTCTCGTAGTATTAGGCGGAAATGGCAGCCAGAAGACGACAAATCTTCTTCGTCAGGAAGGACTTAACGTCATCGGACTTCCAAAAACAATTGACAACGATCTGTGGGGAACTGATGTTACCTTTGGTTTTCAGAGTGCTATCAATCTGGCTACACAGACTATTGACTGTATCCATACAACTGCAGCTTCACACGGACGTGTTTTTATCGTGGAGATAATGGGTCATAAGGTAGGATGGCTTACGCTTCATGCAGGTATTGCAGGCGGAGCAGATATCATTCTTGTTCCAGAGATTCCGTATGATATCAATAAGGTGGCAGCAGCTGTAAATAAGCGTGCTAAGGAAGGAAAGCGTTTCTCAATCATTGCTGTTGCTGAGGGTGCAATCTCCAAGGAGCAGGCTGCACTTTCAAAGAAAGAATATAAGAAATATATTGCAACGCGTCAGTATCCATCTATCTCTTACGAGATTGGTGCAAAGATTTCTGAGCTGACTGGACAGGAGGTGCGTGTAGCAGTTCCAGGTCATATGCAAAGAGGTGGAAGTCCGTGCCCTTATGACCGTGTCCTTTCAACAAGACTTGGCGCAGCAGCAGGCAAGATGATCTTAGACGGAGAGTTTGGCTACCTGGTAGGTATGAAGAACAATCATATCGCAAAGATTCCGTTAGCAGATGTTGCAGGAAAGCTTAAAATGATCCAGCCGGATGATGAGATGGTTCAGGAAGCAAAGCTCATGGGAATTTCATTTGGAGATTAATTGTAAATGGCATATACAGCATTATACCGCAAATGGCGTCCTGCCCGATTTGAAGATGTAAGAGGGCAGGAGCACATTGTACGGACTTTAAAAAATCAGATTATTTCAGACCGCGTAGGTCATGCTTATCTGTTCTGCGGCACGAGAGGAACAGGAAAAACCACGATTGCAAAGATCATGGCGCGTGCCGTCAACTGTGAGCATCCTGTGGATGGAAGCCCGTGCAATGAATGTGCGGTGTGCCGGTCGATCCTTGAGGGACGCTCAGTCAATGTGGCTGAAATTGATGCGGCATCAAACAACGGTGTCGATAATATCAGAGAGATTCGTGATCAGGTTCAGTACTCGCCGACAGAAGGAAAATATCGCGTCTATATCATAGATGAGGTGCATATGCTGTCGGCGGGGGCTTTTAATGCGCTTTTAAAAACGCTTGAGGAGCCGCCGGCATATGTGATTTTTATTTTAGCAACGACAGAAGTAAATAAAATACCTATCACGGTTTTGTCGAGATGTCAGCGATATGATTTCAGGCGAATTGGAAATAATGTAATAGCAGATCAGGTTTCCAAGCTGCTTAAGGCAGAAGGTGTCGAGGCAGATGAGGATGCAGTTCGCTACGTAGCAAAAGCAGCTGATGGAGCGATGCGAGATGCATTAAGTCTTTTGGAACAATGTATTTCATTCTATTATGGTCAGAGGCTGACGTATGAGAAGGTGCTAGATGTACTCGGTGCAGTAGATACACAGGTATTTTCTAAGCTGCTTCGCCTGATTATACGATGTGATGTGCCAGGATGCGTGCAGCTGATGGATGAAATCAGTTCACAGGGACGCGATCTTAGCCAATTTGTCACAGACTTTATCTGGTATCTGCGAAATCTTATGCTGGTGCAGACAGCAGACCAGAGTGCGCAGGCACTTGAGATGACAAAAGAAAATTATGAGGCGCTTCGAGAAGAATCAAAGATGGTGGCGCTTAGTGTGCTGATGAGAAATATCAGGATATGTTCAGAGCTTTCAAATCAGCTCAAATTTGCTGTCTCAAAACGAGTACTTATTGAGATGGCAATTATTAAGATGATGCAGCCGCAGATGGAGGATGATATAGAGAGTCTTCGTGTGAGACTGGATCAAATTGAGGAGAAAATTGCTTCTGGCAGTTTTGTGAAAAATACAGAACCACAGCAGTCGGGAAGCATTTTTGATTCTTATTTTGAGGGCGATGCAAAGCAGCCTGTGATGCAAAAAGCAGCGCAGACTGTTGAATTAAGTGAGGCTGAATATGAGGACTATCAAAAGATAAGCAGTGAGTGGAAGAAGCTTTCTCACATGCAGTCGGGATTTATGAATTCGATTTTGATGGGAACAAATATAAGCTATGATAAGGCAAAAGGCCTGTGCATTGTATTCACAAACAAATTTAACTATGAGCTGATGCTTCGACAGGAACGTATGGAAGAGCTTCGGCAGATGTTAAATAAGCAGTATCAGAAGGAATTTTCAATTACTGCGAAGCTTCTTGAGGCAGGTGAGGCGATGCCGCGCATCACAAGAGGCAGCCATATTGAGGGAATCAATATGGAAATTGGTGTTGAAGATGAATAATTAAATTTATAGTTGAAAGGAAAAGTAAAGACATGGCAAAAAGAGGTGGATTCCCAGGCGGTATGCCGGGCAATATGAACAATTTAATGAAGCAGGCACAGAGAATGCAGCGCCAGATGGAGGAGCAGCAGAAGGAGCTTGAGGAAAAGGAATTTACTGCAAGTGTAGGTGGCGGTGTTGTTAAGGTTACTGTTTCTGGCAAAAGAGAAGTAACAAATGTTGAGTTGGCAGAAGAAGCTGTTGATCCAGATGATATCGAGACATTGCAGGATCTGATCGTAGCAGCTGTAAATGAGGCTATGCGTCAGGTTGATGAGGCTTCTTCTCAGTCAATGGGCAAATTAGCAGGTGGTTTAGGAGGCAGCCTTGGTGGTCTTGGCGGAGGCTTTCCGTTCTGATGGATTTTTACAGCAAAACAGTAAATCAATTGATTGAAGAATTGTCCAGACTGCCTGGGATTGGAGCAAAATCAGCTCAGCGTCTGGCATTTCATATTATTAATATGCCAAAAGAGCAGGTAGAGCAGCTGGCGCAGTCGATGGTGAATGCGCGCAGCAATATCCGCTACTGCAAGGAATGCTTCACACTGACAGATCAGGAGTTATGTCCGATCTGTGGCAGTGCAAAGAGAGACAAGTCAGTGATTATGGTGGTGGAAACTTCCAGAGATCTGGCAGCTTATGAGAAAACAGGAAAATTTGATGGTGTGTATCATGTTCTTCACGGGGCAATTTCTCCTATGCTTGGAATAGGACCGGGAGACATTAAAATAAAGGAATTGCTGGTGCGCCTGCAGCGCGAAGATGTGCGAGAGGTGATTATTGCGACAAATTCCAGTCTGGAAGGAGAAGCAACAGCGATGTATATAAGCAAATTAATCAAGCCAGCTGGCATTAAGGTAACACGCATTGCAAGTGGTGTGCCGGTAGGCGGTGATTTGGAATATATAGATGAAGTGACATTAACACGTGCACTTGATGGACGTGTGGAATTATAGTTGCAGGAAATGGTGACAAAATGGATAAATACGAATATCAGTTAAAAACAGAGCATATCAGACAGGTTGCAGCCAGAAAAGAGTATGGCGAGGCTGCAAAGCTGTGCGATACGATCGACTGGACAAAAATCCGCGACGTAAAAATGCTGACACTGGCAGCCGATGTCTATACGGCAGTAGGAGAGTATGAAAAGGCAATCGATATTTTGCAGCAGGCATATGAGTATGCAGCGATGGGACGCCGTATCGTGTATCGCCTAACGGAGCTTGCATTGAAGGCAGACAGCTATGATGATGCAAAAAATTATTTCGAGGAGTTTTGCCGTATAGCACCAAACGATCAGGGAAGATATATTCTTTTATATAAGATGGCACGTTATCAGAAGGCAACTCTTGATGAAAAAATCAAAATTCTTGAGGCTTACAAGAGAGAAGATTTTGATGAGAAATGGGCTTATGAGCTGGCTGTTTTATATGCGATGAATAATGAGAAGGATAAGTGTATCCAACTGTGTGATGATATTATTCTTTGGTTTGGCCTTGGAAAATATGTGGAAAAGGCACTTTCTCTTAAGAGTCAGTTTGCACCGTTAACACCGGCGCAAAAGGAAAAGGTTCAGAAGTTTGCAGACAAAAAGGCACAGGAAGAAAACGAAAAGCTTCAGAAAAAGCAAGAAGAGCAGGAAAAGAAAGAATCACAGGCAGAGTTGGCTAAAAAAGCTGCCGCACAGGAAAAAATTTCAAAGTGGCAGGAAGAGCAGGAAAAGGCATATCAGGCAGAGCAGGAGGCAGCTAAAAAAGAGGCTAAAGCGCGAGAGGATGAGCAGAAGGCTTTGCTAGAGCGTGAAGAAAAGCTTCGTAAGCAGCGTGAAGAGGAACTTGAGGCAGTAGAACGCTTAAAGAAGGAACAAAGATTAGAACATGCCAGACAAAGTGTTGTTACGAGTGACATGAACGAAATTATGGCAGTAATTCAGCGTGCAAAGCAGGAGGATGCCCAGAACGAGCTGCAGGATGAGTTGGCAAAGCAGGTACAGCAGGTGCAGCAGCTTGCCGGGGAGAAGGATTTGGAGCTGGTTTCTGAAATTCCTTCGGATGTTGAAGAGAAAGAAAAACTGCAGGTGCCTGAGGATATTTCCCATATGCAGGATGAGATTTCAGAGGACAAAACTACAGAAAGTGAAGTTTTAGATTACGAGACTTCAGAAAACGAAACCTCAGACGTTGAAACAGCAAACACCGAAATTTCAGAGAAAACCTCAGATAGTGAAAACGCTGATGAGGCTGTTTGGTTTGAAGCATATAAGCCAGAAGAAGAAACGCAGATTTCTGAGTGGGCAGCACCAGTGGCAGAAACGGTGGAAGTAGAGCCAGAGGAAGAAGTTCAAGAAGAACCTGAAAAAGAGCCAGAAGAGGAAGAGACTCAGGAAGTAGTTCAGGAAGAACTTGAGAAAGAGCCAGAAGAAGCGGGGCCTCAGGAAGAGATTCAAGAAGAATCTAAAAAAGATCCAGAAGAAGCAGAGACTCAGGAGGAGATTCAGGAAGAACCAGAAGAGGAAGAACCTCAAGAAGAATTTGAGGAAGAACCAGAAGAGGAAGATGCTCAGGAAGAATCTGCTGAGAGCCGTCAACCAGATATGACAGCAAACAGCGGACTTCCAATTGTCAATCCGGAGGATATGTCACGTGTATGGCATTTTGCTATTCAGGCGATGCCAGATGAGGATGATATTGAACTGGCACTTGAATATTTAGAGGAACTGGCAGAACGCTCTTCACGTGCAGTTCCGAGATCTGTTGTGAAAATTACAGGTCAGAAGCTGAATCAGAAGGGACTTGTTAAGTCAATTGACAAGCTGCTTGGAAAGACAATTCTTATTGAAGATGCGGCAGACATGAATGAGCGTGTCATCAATGAATTTTGTAAGATCATTGATCCAACTGACAGAAGCTTGCTTGTTGTATTCATCGATACACCGGCCTCAATTCGTCATCTGCTTATTGATTACCCACAGCTTGCACAGGTAGTTACGGCTCAATTTGTCCGTGAGACATATTCTGTTACTGAGCTTCTTGAGTATGCAAGAGGATATGCAGATAGAGAGGACAGTGTGTTTGATAAATCAGGTGAGCTGGCACTGATGGAGCGCTTAAAGGTAATTGCAGGTAATCAGGAGCGCAATAAAAAGCGTATTGTTGAGATGATTGTAAATAATGCAATTGAGAAGGCCGAGAAAAAATCTATGCGCAAGCTCTTCCAGAGCAAATATGACAAGAGAGGCTGTCTGATTTTGCGTGATAAGGATTTTGAAGTTGGCTGAAAAAAGAAAGGTGTGATTCTATGAATTGGCTTGTGATAGCGGTAATCGTATTGATTGTACTTGCGACACTGGCTGGGGCAAAAAGAGGACTTGTAAAAACAGTTCTTTCATTTGCGTCCTTTTTTGTAAGCTTGGTAATCATGCTGTTTGTCCGCGAGCCTGTGTCTGATTTTGTGAAAGACCAGACAGGGATTTATGCAGCAATAGAGACTAGTGTTAGCTCATTTGTGGAAGAAAAGACACAAGAGATTCAGGCAGGACAGGCGCAGATGACAGATAAGGTCATTGATAGTCTGAATCTGCCGGATGTTCTGACAAAATCTTTAGAGCAAAGCAACAGCAAGGCAGTTTATGAGCAGCGTGGCATTCAAAATATAGCAGCCTATATTACGGGATGGCTCACAGATTTGGCATTTGAGGCTGTTTGCTGTATTATCAGTTTTGTTGTTGTATGGATTTTGCTTCGTATTGTAACAATGGTTTTAGCAGGAATTGTGAGACTGCCTGTTTTGCATCAGATT
>OGQX01003666.1_pt1 | contig 10288 bp, 10 predicted proteins | sample 1553291 | NCBI WGS metagenome assembly OGQX01 (sample SAMEA2580030, study PRJEB22360) | human gut metagenome | biome: human gut; feature: human-associated habitat; material: faeces | place: Denmark | collected 2008/2010 | reverse complement strand
GGCTGTTTTCTTTTCCTTAGAAATCATTTCTTTTTCCTCCTGTTTTTTAAACGCCTGATACTAAGACTAAGGTCGGAGTGTCCGTAATCTGAGCATCGGCTAATCATACTGTTTCAATATAGCACAATAATCTTCTGTTGTAAATACACTTTTTATTTTCTGGCAGCACGTTTCTGTACTTTTTCTTCGTACATCAGGCTGTCGGCCTGTTTTACATAATCCGCAAAAGTCAGATTGCTGTCCGGATCCGTCACTACAGTTCCGATACTCATGGTCAGCGGGAATGGCAGCTTCTGTGCTTTTCCCTCCGCCTCCAGTGTTCTGCGGATCCTATGGACCAGATCTCTCGAGGCTTCATCGGACTGATACGTCTGTACCACGACGAATTCATCGCCGCCGGTTCTGGCAGGCACCGCATCACGGCTGCTGCACTGCATCAATGCCCTGGCCGCCGCACAGATGGCCATATCACCATATTCATGACCGAACGTGTCGTTGATATATTTGAGCCTGTCAAGATCCACAAACAGTATCAGCAGTTTCCGATGATTCCGTTTTGAGATCTGGAAGGCTTTCTCTCCTAACTGTTGGTATCCCATTCGATTATACATACCGGTCAGGGTATCCATGATATACAGCGAGGATAATTTTTTATTCATATATGCGAGCATTTCTTTTTTATGAAGATTCTCCATGGAACGGGTCAATGCGTTCATGATCTGGAACAGGTACTGCTTCTTCATAAGATAGACCGCATTACGGATGACCACATAGCCCACCGTACGCTCTCCGAAATGCAGCGGCAGGAACAGAAAATCCTGTCCCGGCTTCGGATAGTCAAATGTGGGGAAGATTCCGTCCACTTCCTGTCTGTCCAGATCCAGCCTCTGGTCTCTCTCATAGGCAAAGGTCATCTGCATCTGCCTCGGATAACCGTGTACATAAAAACCTTCGTCTGAAGGTGCTGCATCCAGGTGAATACTCTTTTCCGCCTCTTTTTTATAAGCATTCAGATGATCATCCAGTACAAGATACATCGCATCGCATTTCAGGGAAGGAATGCATTGAGGGATACAATACATCATCTCCTCCACCGTATTGCACTGCATCATTTCCGCTTCCATGGAGAGTACTTCCTCATCGAATTCTTCGCTCTCCACACTGTACATGATCTGATCCTTCAGATGCGCTCTGGCATCCCGGCTGCTACCCTTTCCACAGCCGCAGCTCTCCTGCCACAGCATTTCCGTTTCGGTAAAATTGTATTTTGGTACATTCTCCCCAGCCCAGAGCCGTAGGAGTACATCCATCCCCTGGTAAGCAGCTTCTTCCTGGATATGTCCCACAGTTGTAATGCTGGGGGTATAGAAGCCAGCCTTGTCAAAATTATCAAATCCGGTGATACGAAAATCGGCCGGTGCATGAAATCCCATCTGCGCTGCGGCTTCACATACCGCAACCGCCACATTGTCATTAATACAGATCACAGCATCCGGGAGCTCCTTGTGCCGGTCCCATAGATGTTTATAACCTTCCAGTCCGCTCTTATAATCAAAGGAACCGTACCAGATATCGTCCTTGTCGATCTTTATCTTATGTTCTTTGGCATAATCCAGCATTCCCTGCAGGCGGCAGCTGCTCTCATAATTATCCTGTGCTCCCACTAACAGCCAGAACTTTTTACAGTCATGCACCTCATGAAGATGTGCGATAACCTGCTTCATGGCCGAATAATTATCGATCCCCACATAATAAAAATCTCCCAGTTCATTGGCAATGGATACCACCGGCCGGCCCGATCTCTTTGCATTGCTGATCACATCCGCAAGCACCGCAGGAGAACTGATATTATTTAATTCCAGAATAATTCCATCAAAATCGGACAACTCCGGCAGATTGTAAATATTGTACTCTGCCCTATTGTATCCGGCATCCCTGCTCCAGTTACCTGTACTGTTGAAAATGTACAGATTGACATCCTCCCCGGTCTCCCGGATCCTCTGCAGAATTCCCGCCGGCCATGCATACGTGAACAGACGTCTCCAACCGTCCGTGATTAAAGCTACTTTGCGCATACCCATCACCCATTTAGTTTCATTCTATTTGCTGCTATACTCATTCCAGCACTTTCTTTGACATATAAAAATAGTATCACAGTTCCCATGGAAACGCAATTATAAAAGCATCCTTCCGAAGTCAAAAAGGCACTGCCCGCCACCAGACGCACAATGCCTTTACACTTTAAATTCTTCCCTATATCAATCCTGAATTACGCGGACACATTTCACGGGAGTACGGTATTTATAGCTGCTGATCTTGATACCGGTCTTCGGACTGCTGGCATGGATGACCTGTCCTCCGCCGATATAGATTGCTACATGGTTGATGTTACCTTTACCGTTACCATAGAATATCAGATCTCCGGGCTTTAAATCCGATGCGCTGATCTTCGTTCCTTCATTCGCCTGCGCTCTGGAAGAATGGCTCAGGGCAATACCGTATTTTTTGAACACTGCCAGTACAAAACCGGAACAGTCAGCACCCTTGGTCAGGCTGGTCCCTCCCCAGACGTAAGGGTTACCCACGAACTGTTTTGCGTATTCCACCAGGTCTACGCGCACATCGGATACACCCTGGCCGTAGAGCAGTTCCGTCATGGTAATAGCGGTATCCAGCTTCTCCTCCACTGTGACAAATTCCTGGGACACATAAGCATCCTCGCCATCGATGGAGATCTTCACCCAGCCGTCGGCACCGGTCTCCACATATTCCATTTCCTCGCCCTGTCCTACCTGCGTCACGATCTCGCTGGAGGTGTTGGGTTCCTGACGTACATTCAGTCCGTCCGTATTGGCAATTGCCACCGTATGTACCAGCTGTGCCGCACGGATCGTAGCCTCCGGTCCTGTGTGTAAGAACTCCCGGCTTACATAGCCGTCCACTTCACCGGACTTGATATGGCACCAGCCGTCCTTCGTCTCGATGACTTCACATGCAGCATCCTTGGGCAGCTTACCCACCAGCTTACCGTCTGTAGAGGGCACTGCTCTGATATTCAGATTGCCGGACTCTACATTGGCTACACCGATATTCGTATATCCCCAGGAAGCTCCCTGCGCATCCTGGGCGATCTGAATGTATTCTTCCAGGGAACGTTCCATTTCCAAAACCGACGCCACACCACCGGATGCCATCAGAACGCTGCTTTCTGCCGCCGATGCCGGCATCGGAGATGCCAGTACACAAAGTGCCATTCCCATTGCAATTATTCTTATCTGTCTGTTTTTCTTATTTTTTATCATAAAAACCTTTCAGTTAAATTCCTTTTACGAATTTGTTACAAATTTATTACATCACGATATTGATTATAGCCTCCACCTCTTACTATGTCAACCCATTCCGGACATTTCCTATATCTTCCTTTAGCTCTTATAGCTTCCCTAACTATCCCCCTCGATCTCCCTGCCTTCTCTTCCCGCCTGCTCGATCAACGTCTTCTCCACATCGGTCTCATAATTTTTAATAGACACTTCCACGGGTGTCGGATCCTTCGTCAACCGCCTGCCTCCGATATGATTGAAGAACACAATGATACCTGCCGCCAGTCCCACAGAATATGCCACTTCCAGCGTATTCATTCCTCCGGGTTCCGCACCCATGCACATTCGGTACACCCCGGTAAATACTTCGTTGATCCCCACATCATTATGGTATGCCATAATAGTAAATGCTGTCCCGAAGAAGCTGATCATGCACACGAACGCAGCCTTGAGCCACTGCTGCCAGCCTTTGTACTGATCCACACTGATCCATTCCACCAGTACATCTGTCTCTCCTACCACCTGCACATCTATTTCCGGACAGAGTTCCTCCATGAGACGCACCAGCTTCAGGCAGCTGATCACGCAGCGCTTTTCGCCTTCTTTCGGAAAATGGCAGACCTTGATGGCATTTAATTTTGCCGACAGTACTTTGTCCCGGCAACGGACCTCCGCCACATCCTTCAGAAATACATCCTGCGCCTGAACCTCCGCATTTCTGTCACATTTCAGATAAACCAACTGCTGTTTCATACTTATTGCACCGTCCTGTAAAATTCTGTTGCAAAATACAGCAGGGAACCGCATAATTTCCCCGCAGCCATACCTAAGATCGCCCATCCCAGACCATGCCGGAACGAAATCCTTCTCGCAAAAATAGGAATACTGTCCAGCATCTCCGCGATAGCCAGTGCCAGGCATCCGATAAACATCCCGGAAAATAATCCGAAGACTGCCTGTGCCGCTACCCCCGTTGCCATCCACAGCTTCATTTCCTTCGGAAACTGCTCCCGCAAAAAGCTTCCCCACTGACTGTACTTTGGAAAAACAGTAACAAAACACCCTGCCAGCGTCCCGAAGATCACCATTTCTTCATACAGCAATACATAGCGGGCCGTATGCGTTTTCCCTGCAAATCTGGGGATCAGTCCCACCGCCACCAGCACCGTGAACACTCCCGCCGCCGACAGCAGACCGTAACTGGCTCCTGCTGCTATAAGCAATAATTGTCTGATCAGCATTCCCGTTCCCCTTTCGTAAAATTTCGCTTCCCGCAATTATAAACGTTTCTTCAAAAAATTTCCTTCCATACGAAATAGAATATCCCAAAAGCGAAAATCCTATACGGATAGCACTTTTTCCGTGAATGTGTTATACTACGTTTATGTGTTTTCCATTTACGCTGATTTCCGCAATGCTCCGTACCCGTCAGCGTCATTGAATTATTGGAACATAGGGCATGCCTGATGTGTGATCATTATTAGGCTGAAAAAATTAATGTGAGGTTTATAGAATATGAGTACAACAGATAATAAGGAAAATAATAAAGAAATAAAGACAGAAGCGCTTCCCGCAAAAAAAGTCTCTGCTTCCGAGACCCATCAGTTGCACGTTGTCATCCATCCGGATATCAACGGATTTGGTCGGCTGTTCGGTGGAAGGCTTTTGGAATGGATCGACGAAGTAGCCGGTGCCACCGCCAGAAGACATTGCGGCAGAGATGCCACCACCGTAGCCATCGACAACCTGTATTTCAAATCCGGTGCCTATCTGAATGACATTATCGTACTGATCGGTAAAGTCACCCATGTGGGACATACCTCTATGGAAGTACGCGTGGATACCTACCGCGAAGAGCAGGACGGCACCAGACACCCCATCAACCGGGCTTATTTTGTCATGGTAGCTATGGGCGATGACGGCAAACCCACCCCCGTTCCCAGCCTGATCCTGGAGAACGACGGGGAACGGATGGAATGGGACAATGCCATTAAGAGAAGAGAGTTAAGATTAGTTCGTAAGAAAGAAGGATTCTAAAAGTCCCCAAACCAGATATTCAGATCCACTTCCTCATTGATGCCATCCACTGCACCTTTTTCGGTATACTGCCAAACCTTATAGGCATACGGATAATACAGATCATCATTATAGTAAGCGAACCACTTATCATACTGTTCCAGCTGTCCCAGATCCAGCATCAGCGTAGCCATCTCCATATTGTGGTAGATCATGGGCTTGTAGCCGGCATCCTGAACAGTCTGGCAGAACAATGCGGTCAGGCGGGTTCTGTCTTCCACAGACAGATCGTTGGCACGTCCCTTGCCGCCGCTGACTTTCTCCACATCGTAGACGATGGGAAGCTCAACATTGTAAGGCTTTATCTTCTCTAATACCAGATTCGCCTCTTCCAACAGTTCTGCATCCGTGATCGCCTGGGAATAGAAGTAGACACCTACTTTGATGCCTGCCTGCAGAGCACCCTTGATATTCTGTTCGAAATACTCGTCTTCCACAAGCTTCCCTTCAGTACCGTAACCTCTGAGTCCCACACGGATAAAAGCGAATTCTACGCCATCCGCAGCGACTTTCGTCCAGTCGATATTGCCCTGATGCTTGGAGACGTCGATTCCCTTGTGGGATACTACCTGACCGTCCTGCATATACTGCACTTCGCCGTCCTCTAAAATGTTCAGGTTCTCCAATGCATAGTCATTTTTCTGTAGATTTTCATTGATAGGAACGAAATTAAAGGTTCCGTTGCTCACCACGACCAGTTCATTGGGATAGTAGGGACGTAAGGTCTCTACCATGGTGGTGCCGGAGGTCAGACCGTCACGGATCCCGGAGAGGATCTTGTTCTCTTCTTCATCCTCCGCCTGCTGCTTTGCTTCCGCTATCAGCGCGTCCACTTCCTCCTGCGTATAAGTCTTGGCAACCTCTGCCGTACTTTCCGTCTGGCTACCCGCTTCCGCTGCTGCTGCCAGATCATTTGCGTTATCCTGGAACTTGCTGTCGATCCAGGAATACAGGATTCCGGCAACATAGGTCACCAGCACCAGTACTAACAGACATCCGGTCATGACCAGAATCGATGCTATGGTGTTGTTTTTCTTACGCTTATTTGCTCTGTTCAGACGATCCTCGGAGATCCGTCCGTTTTCATTTTGTTTTTTCATAAGTACCCCTGCTCTCCTTTTGACCTGTTACAACATTTCTCTATTCTTATTATATAGATTTTCAAAAAGAAAGAAAGAGGAAAAATTATGTTTATGAATTCTTAATGAAATTTCGATTTATCCGGCCATCTCCCGCATTTCCCGCAATATCTTTTTCTCCAGGCGGCTGACCTGCACCTGACTGATCCCCAGGATCCCGGCGATCTCCGTCTGGGTCTTATTTTGAAAATAGCGCATACGGATCAGCTCCCGGTCTCTCTCCGGAAGCTCCCCCAGCAGCTGTTCCAGCAGCATCTGGTCCAGCAGCCTGTCCTTCTCCACATCATTCTCCACCGCACTGCTGCTTCCCATGCTGGCTCCCACACAGCCGTGGGCCGCGGCCACCACCCGGTCCGCCAGGCACAGTTCGCTGCCGTCCTCCTGCCCCACACTGCTATAGAGAGATTCCACCTCCGCTCCCGCTTCCATAGCCAGGATGATCTCTTCCTGACTCAGCTCTGCCTCTTTTGACAATTCCTGCAGTGTCGGTTCTCTGTGCAGTCTACTCTGTAGCCGCTGCCTCGCCAGTCTGACTTTTAATCCATCCTCCTTGATGGTTCTGGACACTTTCAGTAACCCGTCATCCCGCAGAAACCGTTTGATCTCTCCGGTGATCATCGGAACGGCATACGTGGAAAACCGCACTTCCAGCTTCAGGTCAAATTTATCAATGGCTTTCATCAGACCGATGACACCAATCTGGAACAGATCCTCCGGGTCATAACCTCTCCCCAGAAATCGTTTCACGATATGGTGTACCAGTCCGAGATTTTTTTCGATCAGTACTTCTCTTGCTTCTTTATCTCCGCTCTGTGATCTTCCGATGAGTACTGATACTTCTTCCATGTCTCAGTCCTCTTTTCCGATCCAGTCTCCGCAACGCATTTTTTTCCGCATATGTACCCGCGTTCCCTTACCGGGCGTACTCTCTACCTCCAGGTCGTCCATAAAAGCTTCCATAAAAGCAAACCCCATGCCGGAGCGGTCCAATTCCGGTTTCGTGGTAAATAAAGGTTCCATGGCTTTCTTAATATCCTCGATTCCCTTTCCCTGATCTGTGATCTCGATGGATAACATATCTCCATCCAGGACACAGTGCATCCGCACTTTTCCCGGATGGACGATGCTGTACGCCGGAATGCTTTCCCCATGCCTGCTGTACCCTGCGAGATTTTCATAACCGTGGATAATTGCATTGGTCACCGCTTCCGACACCGCGGTCTTGATATCCGCCAGTTCCTCCAGCGTCGGATTCAGATGGGTGATGAATGCCGCCACTGCCACTCTGGCAAAGCTTTCATTGCAGGAAACCGCGTCAAATACGATCTCCATTTCATTCCGCTTCCTCTGTTTATTATACTGTACATCCTCTCTTTCCTCTGTCAGTTGCACTTCTTCCCTCTCTGCCACCATGTTCTCCTCATTTCTGCGCCTATCATTGCACTGTTTTTCATATTTTTTTGCATGATTTCTTTCATATTCTGTGATTTTCGACAATGTCTTTGCTCCGCCTCTCTTATCCCGGCAGGATCTCAACGATTTTATGAAGTCCCGACATCCGGAAAATACGCTGGATCTGCCGATCCGTATGGATCGCATAGACATGGCCTCCGAAGCAGGAAATCTTGCGATATCGTCCCATAATAATTCCAATCCCCGAAGAATCCATAAATCGGGTATCTTCAAAATCAAACACTACATTTTCCACATTTTCCCTGACCAGAAGCCTGTCCGCCCCTTCACAGATATAGGAGGCTCTGTGGTGATCCACTTCCTCCGGCATACGCACCATCAGGCAATTATCAATGATCTGAAAGTCTTGAAAATCTTCCATATTTCCTCTCATTCTGCTGTTGCACAGCGTTTCTTCATTATTGTTATAGAAAAGAGGTCGGGGTCAAAAGCCCCCGACTTTGATGCCTACGAATTGCTCCGTGCTACGCACTCCCACAATTCTACCCTCTATTCGCATATCGTGGGATTATCATCCCACTTTTATGCTCATATCGGGGCGGGTCCTAAGGTCTTTCACCCACCTATGAGCAAGCTCATGTGGGCTTAGACCTTTTGACCCTGGCATCATAAAAAAAGAGAACCTGCCTCTTGTAGCAAGTTCTCTTTCGTGTATTGTGTAATTGTCTGATGGTATGTTTTAAATTCCGTTACTGTGCGGTATTTTCTGCCAGCTGGGAACGATATCTCTGCGCACTTCTGGCCGTCTCGGTCTCCGGGAACAGCTCTATGATCTTATCATAGGTGGTGATCGCATTCTGTGCGTCATCGCTCTTGCGGTAGGAATTCCCCAGGCTCAGCCAGGCATCCTTGTTCGTCTCATCATAGATCACCGCCTTGGACAGATTCTCGATAGCCGCTTTATAATCCTCACTGCGGTATGCATTATAACCTGTCTCATAGTACTGCGCCGACAGCTGCGGGCCGATCAGTCCAAGCAATGTCTTGTACAGCTTCTGGAACGCTTCGGAGGTGTCATCCACATTCACAGAAGCGGAAATCGTCTCCAGGTTCGCCGCGGTCTGTGTAATATCCTGTGTCTCTAGATATGTGGTGGCTGCTGCCAGCAGGCTGTCGATAGTCTGTAAGGTTCCATCAGCTCCCACATATCCCTGAAGCTCCTGGTTCAGGGTATCATTCTCCGTCTGCAGTGCTTCCATCTGTGTCTCCAGCTCCTGGATCCGGGAAGTCTTGGTATCTAACTGGTTGCCGATATCGGCAATGGTCTTCTGTGCCTCATTATTCGCATTGGACACTGCCGCCGGAACCACCAGGAAATACATTACCGCCAGACCAATGACCAGTCCGATGGCAATATTGATCAGGGAAGAAATTCCCGCGCTCTTCTGTTCCTTTACATTCAACGGTTGTATGATGATCTCGTTATCACTCTGGTAGCGCACCGCATCATCCTTTTTACGCCGGCCGGTCTGTTTGCTGTTCTCATCCGGGGTCAGCTGCGTCTCCACTTCCTTCAGATAACGGAGCGTCAAAGTATTATTGCGGTCAATATCCATGCACTTATGCAGTTCTCTCTCTGCACGGTCCCACTGTTCGCTGTCCATATAGAGCAGTGCCAGAAGCTGATGTGCCCGGATGAACTTCGGATTCAGGGATAACACCTTTTTCAGCTGGATGATGGCCAGGTCTTTGCTGTCCTGATTACAATAGACCAGTGCCTGATTATATTTTTTAATCGTCTGGTTAATGGCATCCAGGCGGGTCGCATTGGACTGCAGCATATTGATATAATCGTCCGCAATATTTTTCTCGGGCCGCATATTTTTGCTGATGACCCATTCGCTCAGTGCCGCCACGACCTCTCCGGTCTCAAAATATACCAATCCTAACAGATTTCTGGCTTCGATATTATTTTTGTTGAATTTCAGACTCTGCCGTAAGCTGTTGATCGCACCCGTAAGATCCCGTACTCCCGCTTTCTCCAATCCGTCGTTGTAAAAACGGTTGGACATGCACATGATCTTTTTATAGAGGGATACATCTGCTCCACAGGATGTACAGAAATCATGCTCCGACAGATGGCAGCCGCAGTTATAACAAAACATGCTTTCCCTCCTTATTTCTCTTCTTTTTCTTCTGCTTCTTTCATCATCTTCACCAAAAGATCCGCCGCATCGGTCAGATCCTGATTGTAGATAGCTTCCTCAGCATCTTCCACTTCCAGGCTGGGATGAAATTTCTTCAGTTCTTCTTCAAAATTGATCATGGTCCAAAGACTCC
>OGQX01003661.1_pt1 | contig 10307 bp, 9 predicted proteins | sample 1553291 | NCBI WGS metagenome assembly OGQX01 (sample SAMEA2580030, study PRJEB22360) | human gut metagenome | biome: human gut; feature: human-associated habitat; material: faeces | place: Denmark | collected 2008/2010 | reverse complement strand
TATGTCCGTGATAACGGAGGACGGGAGTTTCTATACCTTCAACGTGAAATATGCCGCTGAACCGCTGCTGCTCAACGTGGAGATGTGCGACTTCATCCATGACGGCGAAAAGGTGAACCGCCCGAACAACGCTCAGGAAATCTACCTGAAGGAACTGGGCAGCGAAAGCCCGATGCTGGTACGCCTTATCATGAAGTCCATCCACAAGCAGAACAAGCGCGAGGTGAAGCACATCGGCTGCAAGCGATTCGGCATCCAGTACCTGCTGAAAGGTATCTACACGCATAACGGTTTGCTCTATTTCCACACGGAGATAAAGAACCAGAGCAATGTGCCTTTCGACGTGGACTACATCACATGGAAAATCGTGGACAAGAAGGTGGCGAAGCGTACCGCCGTGCAGGAGCAGATTATCCTGCCACTCCGTGCGCAGAATTACGCCACGCTCGTGCCGGGCAAGAAGAGCGAGCGCACGGTGTTCACGATGGCGAAGTTCACCATCCCCGATGACAAGTGCCTCGTGGTGGAACTCAACGAGAAGAACGGAGGTCGCCACCAGTCTTTCGTGATTGAGAACGAGGACTTGGTGCGTGCCAATACCATCAACGAACTTCAAGTGCGCTGACCATGAGAAAGTACATCGCAATAATCATCGCATCGCTTGCCCTGTGTACGGGGCAGGCGCACGCCCAGCGATGCCTGCCGAAGATGCAGGGCATCGAGATCAGGGCGAACATGGCGGACGGTTTCAATCCAGGCGGCAACGACGGCGGGTACAGCTTCGGGGCGGCTCTTTCCACCTACACGAAAAAGGGGAACAAATGGGTGTTCGGCGGCGAATACCTGTTGAAGAACAACCCTTACAAGGACGGGAAGATACCCGTGGCGCAGTTCACGGCGGAGGGCGGATACTACTTCAAGATACTCTCCGATGCCCGTAAAATCGTGTTCGTCTATGCAGGTGCTTCGGCTCTTGCCGGATATGAATCGGTGAACTGGGGCGAAAAGGTGCTGCATGACGGCTCCACGCTTCATGACCGGGATGCCTTCATCTACGGCGGTGCGCTGACGTTCGATGTGGAGTTTTACGTGGCAGACCGTATCGCTCTGCTCGCCAACCTCCGGGAGCGTTGCCTGTGGGGTGGCGACACGAGGAAGTTTCATACGCAGTTCGGGGTCGGCATCAAGTTCATCATCAACTGATACGCCGCATGGAACGAACGGAAATCGACGTCATGAGGCATATACCCCTTGCGGACTTCCTCGCACGGCTGGGACATGAGCCTGTCCGAAGAAGCGGAAACGAGTTGTGGTATCGTGCGCCATACCGCAATGAGCGCACGCCATCTTTCCGTGTGAACGTGGCAAAACAGCTCTGGTACGACTTCGGGCTGGGCAAGGGCGGCGACATCTTCACGCTTGCCGGGGAGTTTATCAGAAGCAACGACTTCATGGAGCAAGTGAAATTCATAGCGGAAACTGTCAATATGCCTATGCCTGTTCCCGAAGGGAGCAAACCGACTTTCCTGCCTAAACCGTCAGAACCTGCCTTTGAGGGAGTGGAAGCCGTCCCGCTGCTTCGTTCTCCACTGACGGATTATCTTGCGGAACGGGGCATCCCTTACGTTGTCGCATCACGCTATTGCTGCCGACTGAATTACGGTGTGCGTGGCAAACGGTATTTCACCGTCGGCTTTCCGAATGTGACGGGCGGGTATGAAATCCGCAGCCGCTTCTTCAAGGGATGCGTACCTCCGAAGGATGTGTCGCTGGTCAAGGCGGAAGGCTCTCCGGCTGACGTGTGCAGCGTCTTTGAGGGCTTTATGGACTTCCTTTCTGCTGCCACGCTCGGATTGGAAACGGGCGACTGTCTTGTGCTGAACTCCGTTTCCAACGTGGAAAAGGCGATGAAGTATCTGGACGGTTATGGGTGCATAGACTGTTACCTCGACCGTGACGAAGCCGGACGGCGGACATTAGAAACGCTGAAAGAACGTTATGGCGGACGTGTCTGCGACCGTTCCGCCCTCTATGACGGTTGCAAGGACTTGAACGAGCATCTGCAACTGACAACGAAAAAAGAACAATAACTTAAAAATCAAAGAACAATGAACATACTGAACAACAAGAACAAGAGAAAATCAATCTTCAAGGCGTTGGCACTCTGTCTTTTCGCCGCCGTGTCGCTCACGCTCGTTTCGTGTGACGACGATATGGACATCCAGCAATCCTATCCCTTCACGGTGGAAACCATGCCTGTGCCTAACAAGGTGACGAAGGGGCAGACGGTGGAAATCCGCTGTGAGTTGAAAAAGACGGGCGATTACGCCAACACCCTCTATACCATCCGGCATTTCCAGTTCGAGGGAGAAGGTACGCTGAAAATGGACAACGGAATCACGTTCCTGCCCAACGACCGCTACCTGCTCGAAAACGAGAAGTTCCGGCTGTACTACACGGCGGAGGGCGACGAGGCGCATAACTTCATCGTGGTGGTGGAGGACAATTTCGGCAATTCATACGAGATGGAATTTGATTTCAACAACCGCAATGTGAAGGACGACGGGGTTATTTCTGTTGTCCCCATCGGCAACTTCAAGTCCCTCACACGATGATGCGTGTATTCACGGCTATCCTCTGTTCGTTTCTGGCGGTCTGTTCCGTGTCTGCACGGGACAGCCGCCATGAGGGAACGGACGGGCAGGCGGCTATTTACCGGCTGCCACCATTCGAGAGGGCGGTGCGATGCACGAAGTATTTTGAAGGCTGGCACTCGGAGAAACACCACCCGTATGTGGGATATGGGCATAAGTTGTTACCGGGCGAAAGGTATTCGGCACGTACCATGACGAAGCGGCAGGCGGAAGCGCTTTTGCGGAAAGACTTACGGAAGTTCTGCGCAATGTTCCGGCAGTTCGGGAAGGATAGCTTGCTCCTTGCCACGCTTGCATACAATGTCGGTCCGTACCGACTCTTGGGAAGCGGAAAGATACCCAAAAGCACGCTGATCCGGAAGCTGGAGGCGGGTGACAGAAACATTTATCGGGAGTATATCGCTTTCTGCAACTACAAGGGTAAACGCCATGCCATGTTGCTCAAACGGAGAAAGGCGGAGTTTGCGCTGCTGTATGCACCATAAAAACAGTTATACCCTTAGCAATCTAAATTTTGTTAAGGGTATTTCTTTGGATTAAAGATGAGTATTTGTTTAAGATTGATTATCTTTGCATTAGATTTAAGTATTAACTAAAAATAGAATGATTTATGTGGCTGTTTAATATATTTAAGAATAAATCTAAAGTAAAAAAAATCCCAAGCCGTACCTTGGATGAATTAAAAAATATAACAAAGATCTTATTTGTTGATGACAAGGCATTCAAGGTCATAGATAATATAAAAGAGAAAAACGGTTGGAAAAATGTCTCAAGGATTGTAGACGTAGAATCATTATCACAAACGGAAATACAAGAATCTCATATCATTTTTGTAGATATTCAAGGAGTGGGTAAAAAAATGAATTTTAAAGATGGAGGGCTTGGTTTGATTGTCGCTCTCAAAAAAGAATATCCAGATAAAAAAATTGTAATGTACAGTGCTGAAAGTCAAGGACAGATAGACGCATTTCATCCAGCTGCAGAACTAGTAGATGCTCGGTTAAGAAAAACTGCGAGTTTATATGAATTTATTTCTACTGTAGAGCGATTAGCTAAAGAAGCGTTTTGTCTTGATAATTGTGTTAAGCATTTGAAGGTTATACTTAGACGGGAATTTGGCATAGAAAAAGACGAAACAGAGATTACTAAAATCATAACTGATTTATACGATAATGAAGGCTATAAGAATCAAAACACTATTGCTTCAGCTTTTAGTTTGTCAAATGCAGGATCGATTGCAAGCATAATACAATTACTTTTAATGTGAAGATAATGAAAGAATATTACATACATATATTTAAAAACAATTCCGTTTTACTTTCAAATCTTCCTGAAGAATTAAGAGAGGAAGCAGATAGATGTAGTTGCAATTTAACAAATTCAATGTGTCCTATTCGACACGTAATGAAACGTCAGAATAAAGAAATTATTACAGATGGTTACATCTATATGTGCTCATATGACACGAGTATAACCAATAAGATTTTTCTACATTATTTTGATATGCTTAGAAGTGTACATATTGCATATGAAGAAAAAATCAAAAATGAAAAAGAAAGATTGATGAAAGATCTAAGAAGGCTTCAGCATAATGTAAACACATATAACGCAACCATACAAGATGAAATCACAAATTTAGTACCACTTGATGATATTCATAACAAGTGGAAAGATGTTGTTCCGTTTGTTGAAAAAATGGTACAAGAAAATCCAAGGTTAACTGCCATTACATTGTTAAAGACAATGAAATTTAGCACATTTGTAACAGCAGAAATGACCGTACATGATTATATAAATGCAGATAATATAAAATTGGAGAAGTACTCTCATTCCATGCATCGAATAGTCAAGTTATCATTACAACCCTATTTCCTGGAATTTGTTGAAAATAATATTGATATAAAAATTGGTGATTGTTATACAAATGTGTTAATTGACTATCCAACAATTTCGGTTGTGTTAGGTCATTTATGGAATAATGCTATTAAGTATATTTATAAAGGTTCATCTTTGGATATTAGTTTTTATTGTAATGAAAACAATCTTACTACAAGTATAAAAATGTATAGTTTGAAAATTGAAAATGATGAAATAGAAGACATTTATACAGAAGGGTATTCTGGAAAATGGGCAAAAATGATATCAAAAGATGGACATGGAATAGGCATGTTTTATATTAAACATCTAATAGAAATGAATGGTGGATATTTTAGTATTAATGCAGGAGTAAATGTAACAAATATCAATGGAATACCCTATGCTAATAATGAGTTTTTATTGAGTCTACCATTAGATATATAGTTGAGTGTGTAGTTTATAAAACAAAATTCAAAAAGAATTTATATGCTATTTTTGTGGATACTATTTTATATTGAAACAATGGTTTCTTTGCTTACTTTCTTATCCGCCATCATGCTCATGAAAGAAAGTAAGGAAGTGTTGTAGAACTCCCCAAAATTCCGAAACTGTATTTTGTAACACATAGTATTTTAATCACTCTTTTTTGGAAAGCACTAATAAAAATTACGTTCTGCAATATTCTTCCACCCATCAAAACGGGGATAAAGTCCTGTCACCATCGTGAACTTTTCCTCCATCATATCGCAATATATTCCCTCGCGCGTTTCTATGTCCTTCGTCTTGCTCTTGAATGTTTTTTGCTGAACGCTCTGCGGTAGAAACGCATATTGCAGAGGTCGGTTCCTCCGTCAAAGATGATATCAAGGTGGTTGGCACAGGTCTTGTTTTTAACAAGGCTCATGGGATAAAATCATTCTTCCTAATTTGCCTGCTGTGAGGACGGATTGTTCCATCTATGGATCAGGTGGTTATATGCAGTTTCCCGATTTTAGCTCAAAGAGATAGCAAAAAGAATAATCATCTGTTTTGGCGTGAGGTAAAGCCCTTTTCTCTGCTTAATGCAGGTTGTCTGCACACGTTCATCCAAAAGGACTTTAAACGAACGTGTACAGACGAATAAATCAACTCTTACTTTTTGCGGAGGAATTATACTATTGTCTTTAGTTTACAAATCGTTCTATTACTTTCTGATTTTCAGGTGGTAATTCATAGTAAGATTGTGCAACAACAATCTCCTGCTCATTGATATCTTGGATATGAGGTTTTAATGTTTCCATATCTTCAAACATCACGCCATATTTTAAGAGCCATATTTCTTTAGGATCGTCTGTTCCATATTTAATATAATTTGCAGCCACCAATGCCCGTTCTTCTTGATGACGTTCAAAGAATTTATAAAATGCCGCATAGAGTATATCAGATAATTTAAACCCTATGAGTTTATCTAAATAGTCATATGTATCATATATAATGCTATCATAGTCAACAGACGAAGCCGCTGTGCCATATTCAAATAGTGGCACAGCAAAGCAATTCTTATTAGGTATTTCTTGATATTTAGCAGTGAATCTAGCCTCTAATTTAAATTCCCACTTATTTCGCTTATATTCAGAACGTTCCTTTGTTCGACTTACATATTGATAGCGTAACTGACACATATTTTTAAATGTTTTGGCTTCTACACGCCAAACCAAAATACGGATTGCTGTATGAAGAATACTAATTTCTCCTTTTGACAAATCTCGTCTTATATAGTGAGCATAGAATTTTTCGAACGATTCAATCATATTTTTCCAGCGTTCGCCATTGGAAATGACAATTTCAGATGGAATGAATTTATTTTTATAGAATAAGTAATCAAGTAACTGTGATATAAGCTGATCGCTTTCGTCATCGCTTAATCGCTGTAACTTGCTTTGTGGCAAGTTAAGATAGTCGTCATAACTACCATCGTTCAATTCTTGTTTTATTTCTTCTAAATCATCATCTTCTAATTTTTCTTCATCTAGCATTGATTTGGATGATAGCCGATCTTCCGTATTCATTAATTTACGAAACTTTGTCATACCCGAAGATCTTATAACCACGCACCCATAATCAAATTCAGGAGATTCCGATGAACGACCTGCACGCCCTATTAGATTTTTAACCCCAATAGGATCACTCGCCTCAAGTCGATCTAAAAAAACGATGTCGAAAGGCATATTTATACCTTGCTCTAAGGTTGAAGTGGCAAAACAAATTCTACAAAAACCACTTTTTGTGAAGTTCTCAACAACAAGTCGTGCTTCTAAAGGCATCGAACCATGATGTACAACAATGCCATATGAGAGTAAATCAATAAATAAAGAATAGTAATTCCTTGAATAATCAGTTTTACCTCCAGTATACATCTGTATTCTACTTATAAGGTCAAGAGCTCTTTTATCTGATATTTTTTTACATAGTGAAATATAGGGTTTGAATTCCTGATAAAATTCACGTGATAGTATCTTTGATTTGGAAACATAAAATAACACAGAGCCTTCTTCTTTAATACATTTTAATATGGGATCGAAGTTGCATTTGATTTTTCGTGAACCCATTATTTCTTTATTTATACCAAAGTGAAAAAACTCGGAATTATCATATGTAAGATAGAGCTGTCCGACATTACGATGCTTATATCTTCTAAAATCGGTCTGTTCATTCCCTAAATTATTTCGTTCTATCTGAGAAGCAGGATTTTCAATAAATGGCTGAGCGAAAACTAATTTTGCATTCTTAAATTTATCATGACAACGGCGTATTATATTATCAAAATACATTCCTCTTAGATTTTCTTCATTGCTTAATTGCGCTTCATCAAACAAAAATAACCCAATATTAAAATCATTGGCATACTTAAATATCTCTCTACAACGCTCTGGTGTAACAATAAAAACATTTTTGTTAGCGTGTGCAGTATTTACTTTCTCAACAAATGTAAGAATATTGACACTTTTATCCGGAATTAGATTACAAAGTTTAGAGTAATACTCATTTATGAGTGCTCTAGAAGGCACAACTACGACTACATCCGTATCACAATCCCGAATTAAATTCATTATGAGATAGGACTTCCCTGTACTCGTAGGAGCAGAAAAGCTAAACACTCTATTCTGAGCTATACCAGAAGCTATGCCAACTTGTACAGGAGTATAGGTATAATTGTAATGTTCATAGATTACATCCTGATACATTCTAAAGATTTGCTCTTTTAATGTTTTTGGCTCGGACAAGTCTTTGTAAAACAATGCCATAAAGCGTAAAATCTCTATCTCTTTTAAAGCAAAAATTTGAGGATAATATACTTTTATTAAAGATAAAGTCTCAGAATCAGATATGTCAATAAGCCCTTTATGAAATACATTTGAGATAACTTCATTAAGAAGTAGCTCAATATCATTACCTTCTAAAATTTGTTTCATTCTATTCATACATCAACTGCTACACAAATTAATTCTGAGCTATCTGTTAATCGCTGAAAATAAGCATTAGCTTGGATTTTAGTAATTAATTCATCATCACTCTCATTTTTTGCTGCAAAAGCAGCAATATATCCCTTTTGCCCATTATTATAATTTACGAAAGCATTTCGCCTACCTTCGGGAACAAAAGGATGAACTGTAACTAAATCTTTATCATCCTTCTGATCTCTCTTAAAATTAACAATTTGTTTTAAGGCATCATTATGAGCAGTCCTTGCAGCAACATATTTTGATTCTCCAAACAGAATAATGTCATTTAGATTTACCGAATAGAAGTCAAAACCCGGATTTTGAGCTACCTGAGTAGCAATGAGCTCTCCTATAGGTATATCAAGGTACCCATAACGATTAACAACTCCTTGCCGTGCAAGTTCTGAAACGACAAGTTCCCCGGAATGAGAATCCACAGCGGTAAGGTTACCATCATTAAGGTGATTTGCTATCGTTCTAACGGTAGGTTCTACTCTTGCATATAAAGACTGTCTAAGATATTCTGGCAAAAATGAATCAATCCAACTCATATTTGCAAGAGAGACAAATATATGGCGGATTGTTAACTGAAGATTATTAGGTCGAATACGTAATAATCTAATGTGAGGTTGATGAAAACTACGATCACAAACAATGGTAAATGGCATATTATCACAATTTAGTCGTTATAAGAATAGAGAATATAGTAACCTCCTGTTTTCTTGGAACCTTTATGCTCTATTATTCCATTATCAATGAGCCGTTTAACTATTCTTCGTATTGTTCTGACACTTTTATTTGTTTGCTGAATCAAAGTGTTCGCTGTTATGCCAGGAGTAGCTTTGATACAATCAAAGACTAATTGCTCAGTGCCATTTAATGTGCCATTTAATGTGCCATTTAATGTGCCATCTGTGAAATTATTGGTCTTAACCCGCTTCATGAAGGTGACTGTAAAGAAGCCTTGGGTGTCAAATTTCGGCTCTGGTAACCCAGCTTCTTTCATCAATCTACGCATACGGGGAATGCCGGATCCTACTTTTTCAACAACCTGCATTCTTGTGAAGAGTCCAAAGATGAGAGGATTACGACTCATGCTCTTATGACCAAATTCTGCCGCTACTATTGGTAATAATCCACCGGGATTTGATATTTCAACTCGATTATCATATACCTCCACCATAATTGTACCACCCTCTTCATATAAGTCGCGGTGACAAATGGCGTTCATAATGGACTCTTTAAAAACATCAAGAGGAATTTCCCATATTTCTTCACGGGGTCCTGTACCTTTGATAATGTATTCAACTTCAAGTTTACTCTCTATCCACGAAAGAGCATTAATATATTGCTGATAAAGAGGACTACCAAAAGTTTTGTCATCTATGATATGCACCTTATCAAGTCCTTTGAAACGAAGACACCTGATAATTGCATGGGGAAATTTGTGCTCTGGCTCGCGTCCAAAGAAGAGAGCCGTGGCATTTTTAGCAATACCTTCCTCTGTCAAGAGTTCAAGACTTTCAAATAGCCTTCTGAGAGGCAATGTATCTGAAAGATTTGCCATTTCCATAAAGGTTTGTAAATTGCGAGGCTCAATATCTTTATCAATATTAAACCATCGACAAGGAATGGCATCATAAAAAATCTTGGCGCACTCAGCAAAGAATGCCCGTATCTCTTCAGCAGAACGAAGTTTCTGACAATTGGCTCCTTCTCTAACGTATATAACACCTCCCGTAATATATGGCTTATCTTTACCACTAGGAACGTCAATGACCCATACCTGTTTACCTTCGACATCAACAGGATAAAACTCACATCTCAATGCAGGAGAAATTTCACCAATCGTATCTTGAATGGCAGAACGTTTATTGTTATCAATCTCTGCGCCAATAATCTGATTATTATTATCAACTCCGATAAGAACATAACCACCAGCTGCATTGGCAAAGCTCGCAACCTCATCGGAGATTTCCTTAACCTTAGAAGGCACACTACGTTTGAAGTCCACATTATAGCCTTCGCCTCCTTTCACAAGTTCTTGTATCTGTAATGCTTTTAACATAGTACAAAGTTACGGAAATTTTTGGGATTAGTTGTTATCATTGAATGATTTATATCAGTTATATGTGACGGTTTCTCCAATAAAGTAATAATTCTTTGAGAATAATGTCGATATCTTACTCTTTCTCAAATAAAAACTCTGTTTTTTTGAAAATCATCTTCATGCTTGTTCCGTCATTGCTGTGCAAGATAATTTTTCCGTTCTGTCTGATTGCTTCCATGATAAAAACTTGTTTTTGTAAATACT
>OGQX01003658.1_pt1 | contig 10315 bp, 1 predicted proteins | sample 1553291 | NCBI WGS metagenome assembly OGQX01 (sample SAMEA2580030, study PRJEB22360) | human gut metagenome | biome: human gut; feature: human-associated habitat; material: faeces | place: Denmark | collected 2008/2010 | reverse complement strand
TGATGTCATTTGTATATAAATCGAACATTGTTGCAACAAAACCAGGATCATTATTACCATATTCACAGAAATTAAACATATCGTTAAAATTCATATTAGGAGCAGCTATTAGTTTATTTCCGCATCCAGGACATATATCTAAATTTTCACCGCTAAGAATACCTGCGTAATCTTCAGGCTTGTTTGAGCTTATTGAAAACATAGATTTTGTGCGTCCTTGTGGTTGTTTAAGCTTATTACCATTCTTCAAAATGCAATCTTTACAATAATATAAAATTTTATCAGACCCCATATGCCGTCGAGTAGACTTTGTCTCGACTTTTTCACATCCTTTCATCATATATTGTTTTGCGATGAGAGGTTCAAGTCTCAAAAGCCCCTCACAGAACCGCACGTGCCCTATTAAGGCATACGGCTCTTCAATAAGCCATTTACCTAATACGCACTTTTCAGATATATCCTTGGATACTCCAGTGGATGTATCTTTAGAATATTCATATATTTCTTCCACGTCAGCCAATACGTTTGGTCTCTGCGTCTCTTGCTTTTCCATAACTCCTGTCTCACATATTTGTAATACTTTTGCAAACCTATGTAGTTCCCATAGATTCCATAGTATCTGTAATGCCCCGTCAGTTTCACATTCAACGCTTCTATGGTATCGGCTATGCTTTCGTGCATATGCTCCCATAACCATTTCTTGACTGCTTCTCTTTTCATTTTCAGCTTCTTCCTGCTTGTTCTATGCAGTACACAGTACTTGCCCCAGTGACTTGTCGCATTGTAGTGTGTAAAGCCGAGAAAGTCAAAGGATTCCTTTGTTCCCTTGTATCTGCCAAATGGTAGAATTCTGCTTTTATCCTCTGCAATTTCAAGACCGAATTTACGCAGTCTTTCTATCAGAAGCTGATAAAACCTTTGTGCTTCATTCTCGTATTGGAACAGACATACAAAATCATCTGCATAGCGTACCATGTACATTTCTCCCTTAAACTCATGCTTTTTCACATAATCAAACCATGTATCTAAGGTATAGTGCAGATACACATTTGCCAGCACTGGCGAAATCAGCCCGCCCTGTACTGTTCCAGCTTCTGTATCCAGTCGCTTACCATCCTCCATAACTCCCCCTATCAGAAATCTCTTGATATATCTGATGAAGTTCTTATCTGCTATGTCATGCTCAAGAAATTTTATCATCCACTCATGGTCTAGGTTATCAAAGAATCCCTTGATGTCTGCATCTAAAATGTAATTGACCTTGTCTGCCATGATGTGTTTGTTTACTCTTTGAATGGCATCGTGACAACTTCTGTTTGGACGAAACCCAAATAAAAACTCCTTGAACTTAGGCTCGTAAATCGCTTCCAGTATCTCTTTAAAGACACCTTGAACGACTTTATCCTCAAATGACGGAATACCGAGTCCTCGCATCTTGCCATTACCTTTTGGGATATAGGCTCTGCGCACGGGATATGGTTTATAGGAAAACTTCTTCATTCTGACAAGCAGACTCTCTATGTTTTCTTCTAAGTTCTCTCCGTATTGCTCCTTGGTTATTCCATCCACTCCTACTGCTTTCCCTTTGGGTTGTTTGTTGTAGGACTCTTTGAGTGTGTCACTGTTGACATATTTCATTAGCGACTGAACTCTGCCATATCTTTCTACGAGACTGGCTATTTCTGCTTTCTCTTTTTCCATAGATTTTATGCCTCCTGTGCTCTCTATGTTTTGATTGCAAAAGCAACTTATTGTCCGTCCCTTCCCTCCAGCGTCATTACTGCTTTCATCAGTACTATGGACGAATCCGACTCCTCGATGGTCTTCGTTCATACTCACCATTGCATTGGTCGATATTCCCTACTGTCTCATGTACAGAACCATCCAGGCCTCCCAGGTATGTCAAATATAACAATATCAGGTATGCCGTGCTCTAGGACTCCGGTGTGTTTTCATAGTCTCGCTTTAACGACTAATCCTTATTGGTGACCCAAGGAGGTAGCAGACCACCCCACACAATCGATATTTTAACGAAGCTCAATCACTTCACGCTTACGCATTACGGCGTTCCTGTTCCCTGTCCTACGCTTAAACACCATTGTTAGCCTTTGGCGCTCCAAGGACTCGGTACTGGCGACTTGCTAAGTCTTACCAGACTGGATTCCCACCAGTTATATATTTGGCACCGAACTGGCGCACACCTCCGAAATATAATATTATAATGCAAGTATAACATTATATTTCTTAATATTCAATTGATCTTTAACTACGATAAAGAAACAAAAAAGCTTGGTGGTAATGGAAGTAATCTTGTTTCTCAAGCAGGATTTGCTCAGTCACAGAAAACGGTAATTCAAGGTGTTACAAAATTCAGAGCTGCTTTAACTTCTGTAGGAAGTGTTATTAAGTCAGTTGGTGCTTCAATGCTTAATATGGGAATCGCTATGGCTGCATCCTGGGCGGTCGGTAAGATAATTGAAGGACTTATTGATCTTGCACATTATGACGAGAATATTATTAAAGCAGGTCAGGAAGCAAAGGAATCAATAGATAATACTTTTAACAGCTTTGAAGAGGGACAGCAGAAGGTAACAGATCTTGCCACAAAATTTGCAGAATCTACAGATCAGATCAAAACAACTGGCGATGCTATTGATCAGGTGGCAGAAAAGTATAAAGAATTACATAAAGGTGTCGTAGGAAGCACAAATGAGAATCGTTCATTATCGTCTGAGGATTACCAATCTTATCTTGATATCTGTAATCAGTTAGCTGCGCAATTTCCACAATTAGTTTCCGGATATGATGCCCATGGTAATGCTTTATTGAATCTTGGTTCAAATGCAGATTCTGCTGCTGATAGTATTCGAAATTTGTATAATGCCCAAATGCTATCCGCCAATGTTGAGATTGAAGAAAACTTACAAGACACATATAAGGGGACTATAACGCAAGTTGAACAATACAATGGGCAGATTAGTGATTTAAAAGAAGAAAATGAGAAATTGCAAGCCGAAATGGATGAGTATACTGGCACCAATAATGGCAAAAGTATATTTACATTTGGTTCTAAAAAGTTAAACGCTGATAACAAAAAGCTCACAGGGGAGCAAATAAAAGCAATTAATAATGCTTTGCATGAATTTGCTGGTGATGAATATTCAATGCAAGGTTTATCTGACGGAACAACTGTTGTAGATGGTTTGGAGGATCTTTCAAAAGAAAAGATTCAGCAATTAAATAATGCATTTTCAGAAGCTATGAATGTTTCTTATGACACTGAAATTAAAGGACTTCAGGCACAAATTAATGCAAATAAATCTAAATCTTCTTCTATTGATTTATTAATTAAAGACCAGTGGAATAGTATGGCTAATTCACTTAGTAATTACCTTCAAACATCTGAAGCATTTTCTGGGCTTGATTCTTCTCTCCAAAATGCCTTTCTTGGACATTTGACAGATATTGATTTAACATCATTGAGCGAAGACTACGATGGATTAGTTCTTCCGTTCTTATATGGTGAATTTATTGAACCAATGAACTCATTGGAGCCAGAGGCTCAAGAATCTTTGTCTAAATTACTTACACTTGATACTTCAAAATTAAAACAGAAAGAATATTATGACCAAGTTCATTCTGTAATTGAAGGATTGTTCCCGGATGACATTGATTTACAACGCCAGTGGTTAAAAACATTAGGTTTATCAGATGTAATTACAGCAGCATCTACCGAAATGGGAAAAATTAAAACTGCATTTAAGGGTAAAGCATTTGAAAACTGGATTAATGATTTATCCATTGATGATATAAGTATCGGGGCTCAACTTTTAGATGATGGATTTAATGTAGAATCAGGACTTATTGGCTGGAATAAATTCCTTGAAGCTATAGAGAACACTAAAAAAGCCGCTGCAAAAGAAAAATCTGATACAACTTTTGCTTCTATTCTATCTGACACTAGTGACGAAGGACTCTCCAAAACTGTTGATACTTTTCAATCTGATATATCATCTATTGAAGAGACTTTACAATCTCTCAAAACAGGAGATTTTAAAGAATCTGACTTAACAGATTTAATGCAACAGTTCCCACAATTAATTGGAACAACCGATGATTTACAGACAGCATTAAATAAAATTAAGTTAGATAAAGCGAAGGCATTATTTAAAAATATTGATGATGGTTTAGAAAATGCGACCGACAAAGAATTGCAGAATGCGAAAGCTTTCAAGCAGAATCTTCTTAAATCTGTAGATTTTACTGATATGGAAGTTAGTGATATTCAAGAAGCATTAATTGAACCATTCTCGCAAATTGTTGGTAGCGCTTCCGATAGTTTATTATATTCTCAGATCAATGGATTCTTAAGCAAGTATGCAACTATGCTCAGTACTGGTACTGGTCGAGATGCATTTTACAAAGCAATGCTTATCGATCCAGAGCTGTTTAAAAAAAATCAAGAAGAAGTTACTCAAGCTTGGAAAGACAATCTTCCAACAGCCAAAGATTTTATCCAAGATACAGATATCCAATCCCAACTTACAGATTATCAGGATAAATATCAGTCACTCTATCAAGCTCAAAAAGATCTAAAGAACGGTCTTATGACTGGTTCTACAAGAAAGACATTCCTGGATAAATTCCCAGATCTTGCAAAATATGCAGGAAATACCGAAACACTCTCTTCTGCCATTGATAATCTGATGGATTCTATGGACAGTGATGTAACTAACCAGTTTACAGATGCTATTAAAGCTCTTCAGGATGCCGGACAATACGCAGATGCAAGTGCATTACAATCTTATGTTGAAGCTGTTTTAGATGGTGCCCATGATATCGAGGGTGCTTATCAGAAGATCGCAGGTCTTAAAATTCCTACACCTAAGTACGCAGAACTTAAAGAAGCTCTTGAATCTTCAAACGAGGGTGATCTTTACAACGAACTTCTCTCTCAGTATAAAACCGCAAAAGAGGCATGGGAAAAAGGTGAAGTTGGTACAGATGACTTTAAGTCTTTTGCTTCTATTATTTCTCCTACAGGTGTATCTGATGCAGTAAACTTTGGTGAGAATCAGGCAATGTTTGAAAGATACTTCCAGGATACATCTACTGGTGTTGAAAATTTCCTAGAAGACCTGCAGAAACTTGACCTTGCTTCTAATGAAAGTGGTCATTGGACCAGTACATTAGGAAATAACCTTGATGAAATGCGAGACGCTGCACAGAGACTTAATATGGGCTTTGAACCATTTATGATGATGTTTGGTCGTCTCGAAGATTATGGTGCTACTACTGACTTCTTCACTACGGAAGAGGATGGGCAACAGCATTTATCTGATCTCTATCAGCAGATTGCAGAAAAGAAACAAAAACTTGCAGAAATTAAAGCAGATCCGGATTTAGCTGGAGATCAGTCTGCTATTGATTCTCTCAATAAAGATTTAGATGAACTTTATGCGAGAGTAGAAAATACAAAAACTGGAATTGAAGAGCTTCCGGATAAAGCAGCTTATTACGAAAAGAAAAATCTTGAACAAGCAAAAGATGTTGTAACTCAGATGAATGCAGACATCCAAGAAGCAACAGAACAAGGCAATGAAGAACTTGCAAAGATAATTGAAAAGGCTCGTGATAATTATCTTAAAGAGAATGGATATGTCTTAAATGGTGTTACAGACAAGCAGCAAGGGACTATTGAAAATCCGTTAGCAAGAGAATTTACAAATCCAACTAAATTTGGTGATTATGAGACAGTCATCAAGAAGATTCAGAATGCGACAAATGAACAAATATCTTCTCTTGAGGAAAATCTTAAAGTATTAAGCCAATATTCTGAATCTCAGCTCAGTGGAATAAATTTATCCGATGGACAGTATGATGCCGGTTTTGAGGATGCCGAACAAGCACTTGACAATCTTTCTAGCACATTTGGTCTTACAAAAGATCAAGCAGTACAGTTAGCAGCTGTTCTTTCTGATATGGGGCTGATCAAAGCAACTCCTAAAGTTGACTTAACTACAGTTCAGGATCAGATTGATAATGCAAAAGATGAGTTACAGGATAGTAATATTACTGTTGATTTAGATTTTGATATTTCTACTTCTAGTAAAGAAGAACTTCAGAAAAAGAGTCAAGAAATCCAGGAAGAGTTAAATAATAATACATCTCTTTCTACTTCTGAGAAAACAACTCTGCAAGGAGTAAAAGATTCTGTTGATAACCAGGTTGTTACGCTTACAGTACAGGAAAAAGTTGAAAAAGATGGTGATGTAGACGAGCTTCTTGCAATGGATGATCAAACACTTGCTGCGACACTTGATTTAGATGTAAATAATGAAAGTCAGCTGAAAACTGCTAGGGACGATTTACAATATATTAAGGATAATCAAGATGCACAAGTTGATATGACCGTTAAATTGGATGAATCTCAGTTTAAACAGTTGTTAGGCGATAAAGATCAGGCTTCTATAAATCTTACTGCTAATGATAAAGAAGCAAAAGAAAAGATAAATGAAACCAAGGAATATGCCAATAAATCAAAGGGTATTATAAAAATTGATGGAAATAGTTATTCAGCTATTTCTAAGGCAGACTCTGCTGTAAAATTTATCAATGGTATGACTGGAACTATTAAAATTGATGCGAATATCGATTCTATGACAAGTAAAATTAGTTCCGAATTGGCAAAACCTCGTACTATTGACATTTCTGCAAATGTTCATACAAATGTCAGAGGAGCTGTTAAAGGTGCTGCAGCAAGCGCTTCTGGTTCTATGATTCGTGTAGCTCATACTGATGGTACGGCTTATAATGTTCTTAACTACTCTCATGCTTATGCAAATGGAAATGTTGCGTTAAATGGTGATGAAAATGCTCTAGTCAATGAGTTAGGAAATGAAAGTATCGTTAGGAATGGTAAATGGATGCTTATTCCAGGTGGTGCTCATTTTGAAAATCTGAAGAAGGGTGACATTATCTTCAATGCACAGCAGACATCCGAGCTTATCAATTCAGGACATGTTACATCTGGAGGTGGACATGCTAGAGCTTATGCAAATGGTACTGTTGGTGCTTATGCAGGAGGTAATTCTGGTGTTTATTTAAACTGGGATAAAAATCGTACTCAAGTTGGCAATCAGTCAACCTCATCTTCCTCCAATTCCACAACTACCGATAAAAATACAACTTCTGTTAAGAAAAATACAGACACCGTAAATGACAATACCGAAAAGGTAAAGAAATCTACTAAGGTATATGACTGGGTAGAAATCCGTATTAAGCATTGGTCTGATCAGGTTCAAAAAATCGCTGATAAAATCACTGATTATATTAAGAAGTCACTTAAAACATCTTTGCTCAAACAGCAAATTCGTAAGATGAACTATGAGATTGGGTCTAATCAGAAAGGTGCAAAAACCTATATGAAAAAGGCTAACTCTATAGCGAACGAGTACACTTATTATAATAGTGATGGCGAAGAAATTAAAACAAATGTACCAAAAAAATATCAGAAACTTGTACAAAAAGGTGCTTATCGTATTGAAGACATGGACACTAGCACTGATGAAGGTAAGGCTCTGGCAGAGGCTATTGATCAGTATAAAACATATTACGACAAGGCACAGGATTGTAAACAGGCTGTTGTTGATCTGAAAAAAGAGCAAATGGAATTGTTTGAGCAATGGGCTAATATGCCAACTGAAACAGCAGAGCAGAAATTGGAACGTTTACAAAACGGATTTAATGGATTGAATGCAACTCAGTCAAGGTTATCTGCTGTTCAGACAGGTGGATCAACACAAAAAGCTATAGCAGACGCTGCTACTGCAAGTTACGAATCAGCACAGGTAGTTACAGAAAAAGCACAATCAAATCTTGACACAGCAACTGCGAAAGCAGATAAGGCAACTACAGCTGTAAATAGAAAGAAAAAAGCACTTCTTAAATCAAAAGGTCTTACGAATGAGCAGAAAAAAGCTATTAAATCCGGAAAGACTATTGATACCAGTAAGATTACTAACAAGACTACGAAGAAACGTGCCGAAGAGTATAATTCTGCAGTTAAAAATAAAAAGAAAGCAGATTCTAAAAAGAAAACGGCCCAGACTAAATTTAATACTGCGAATAAGAATTCTTCATCTCTTAAGACAGATGCTGAAGCAGCAATCGCCGGATATCAGGAAGGAAACGAACTTTCCTATATGGATTCCTTAACTGATCAGAATGTGACACAGACAAAGCAAGCTGCAGATATTAACAACAAGGCTTGGGAGGAAACTAAGAAAAATCTTAACGCACAGGAGAAAGCCAAGAAACGAGCAGACGATAAGGTTAGTAAAAAAGCTAAAGCTATTAAGAAAAAGTTTGGTAGTAAATTGAGTGCTAACCAAAAAAAGAAATTAGCAGCTGGCGAGGAAATAAATGTCGACAAGATTAAAGACAAGTCTCTTAAAAAGGCTCTTACAGCATATAATAAATATGTTACTACTGCAGCCGAAACAGAACAGAAATTAAATATTGTCACAGATGCAGAATCAACAGCGGCAGCTAATGCAGCGGAATCACAGACAGAAGCAGCTAAAGCCACAGTCGAGGCCATTCAAAGTAAATTTGATAATGCGAAGACGTATTATGAAGGATTGTTAGGATATCAGGAAAAGTATAATGAAATGGAAGAAGCAAACATTGATTTATACAATGCTCATGGAAATTATGAGCGTTCTTCTGATTATGAGATCAAGATCTCAAATACTGAAAGTCTGAAAAATATCGCACAGAACAAAGTTGATGAGCTTGAGAAAAGATTTCAAGAAGGTGTTGATAATGGCACAATTGTAGAAGGATCTCAGGAATGGATTAATATGAAATCCGAGATTGTAGAAGCAAAAAAAGCTGTAACCGATTACGACACAAGTATTGAAAATCTGAAACAGCAACAAATTGGTGTTTATTATGAAGAACAGTTTGATCGTGCAATAGAGAAAATTGATCAGTTCAAGGACCGTATTGATATACTAAATGAAATCATCTCTGATGATATGAAAGTTGATAAGAATACTGGACTACTTACAGAATTGGGAGCTACTTCTGTAATGTTGAATAGAAATCAGTTTTCTGCAAATCAAGAAGAAATGAGAAAGCTTCTTGAAGAAAAGAAACAGATTGAAAAAGATTACGCAGCAGGTAATTTTGGCGAAAAGACTTATGATGAAAAAATGAAGAATGTACAGTCCCAGTTTAATTCTTTAATCTCATCAAATAGTTCTCTTCAAAATGATATGCTCTCTCTTGTCAAAAATCAGGCTCAAGCAGAACTTGATGCTCTTAATAAAGTAATATCTAAGCGTAAGGAAGCTCTTTCTGCAAAGAAAGACTATTACGATTATGATAAAACTTTAAAAGATAAGACCAAAGACATTCAGATCCTTGAACGTCAAGCGGCAGCTCTCCAGGGTTCAACAAATGCTGAAGATAAAGCACGTTTGGCAAAGATCCAGGAACAATTATCAGATGCAAGAGAAGATCTTTCTGATACTATGACAGATCATGCTTTCAGTATGCAAAGTGATGCGCTTGATAAATTATCCTCAGATATGAGTGATGATTTTGACAAATGGTCTAACGACATAAGCTCTAATGTAGAAAAGATGAGTAAAGCTATTAATGAAGCAGTTTCAAATTCTGCTCTTAGCAATGCACAGGTCCTTAATAACCTTTCTACTATTCTGAAAAATGTTGGATTAACAGACGAACAGGTTAGTTCTACATTATCAGGACTTACCGGTTATGCTTCCGGAACTGATTATGTGCCTAAGTCTGGAATGTACCGTGTAAACGAAAATGGAATGGAATCTGTACTGTCAAGAAAGTATGGTACTCTCACATTCTTAAATCAGGGTGACAAAGTATTTACAGCAGATTTCACAAAGAGACTTATTGATAATGCAGGTATTGCCACACAGAGTAGTCAACCACAATTTGGCGAGATGTATAAGGAACTTATGAATGCGATTAACAACACAAATAATCAATCTTATGAGCATAGTACAGTTTACAATATTATTGTAAATGAAGCTACTGATGCAAACGCAGTAGGTGATATTGTCGTTAAGAAGATCGATGCATACGAAAAGAAGCGTGTAAGAGATTTTAAGAGTCTCAGATAAACACAGGAGGGCATAGTGTTACAGCTATGCTCTCTTTTATTAATTTTGAACAGAGGTAATAATATGAAAGTAAGTTTTTTTAATTTTATGTTAAAAATAAATAATACATCTGTACGTTTATATGAAAATGAAAAAGATGTTGGTGG
>OGQX01003655.1_pt1 | contig 10320 bp, 9 predicted proteins | sample 1553291 | NCBI WGS metagenome assembly OGQX01 (sample SAMEA2580030, study PRJEB22360) | human gut metagenome | biome: human gut; feature: human-associated habitat; material: faeces | place: Denmark | collected 2008/2010 | reverse complement strand
TCAAAATTCAAACCTTTTATATAAGTAACTATTCTTGAAGCTTTACTATTATTTAACCTTCTTCAATCCTTCGATATCTTGTTCTTCAAACCAATCCTAGCTTATTTCTATACTAATTTTTAATTAACTTCTTTTAAATTTTTCATAATATTTATCGAGTTCCAGCTTTAAAAGTTCCTTTTGCGATTTTGATAAATTATATTTTTCATCTTCATCTATGAGTTTCTTATCCATTTCTACCATGAATTTTACAAATAACATCATATCTTGTTTATTTATGTTTATATTTTTCTCCCTCTTCTGCAACCATATTTAAATCATAACTTTCTTCCTCATTAGTAACCTTATACTCAAAGCCATCATCATTTTTATCAGCAGTTCCAAGTCCAAAATATTTTTCAAAAAACTTCTTAACTTTTACTATAATATTTTCTTTTTTCTCTGCCCTATTACCTCCACCAAATCTTCTCATAGGTGGTAATATTTTTTCTATATCTGTTCCATTTGTTTTAACTTGTCCATCTCTAAAAGCATTATCTAAAAACTTTCTAGTTTCTTCTTCATTCAAATTTTCATCATTAATTATTTTCTTTAAGTCTATTTCTTTTTGTTCTTTTACAAATTTACCCCAATCATCCATAACATTTGTATCTGCATTTATTTTTGAAATAAATCCATCTATCAATTCTTTCTTTGAACGAAGTGCTAAACTTGATTTTATAGCTTTATCAATAGTTCCAAGTATTTCTTTATCTTCACAATTAGATTGATGATATTTTGCAACTAGCATTAAAATGTAGTCTATGTTTACTTCTACTTGTTTTACAAGGTCCATTTCAAATACTATATCATCTTTTATACTTTCTTTTTCTCCGTCATCTTTTTGTTTATATTTTTGATATAAATCAACATACATTCCTGTGTAGTCTTGAAAATCTCTTTCAGATAATATTTCGTTTCCAGCAAATTTATCAAATGATGATAATATATTTCTTAATCTTAATATATTTCCTATTGACGCTATAAAGTCTTTTTCAGCTTTTTCTCCAACAACTTGTACTCCTAGCGGATATTTTTGTAATAGCATTGCTATTCTTTCTTCATATCCTATTCGCTTTTTGCCATTATCGTCTTCATATCCATAATAATAATCTTCATAAGATTTTAGTAATACAATTCCTGTTGCATTTTTATCTCCGAATAATGCTATTGCATCATTTGTTGCCTCTTGTAAGTTTCTAAAGCATACAATGTTTCCATAAGTTTTTACTGAATTTAATATACGATTTGTTCTTGAATAAGCTTGTATTAGTCCATGTTGTTTTAAATTTTTATCTACCCATAATGTGTTTAATGTAGTTGCATCAAATCCTGTTAAGAACATATTTACTACTATTAGTAAATCAATTTCTCTATGTTTTACTTTATCTGATAAATCTTTGTAGTAGTCCTGGAATCCATTTCCTTCTGACGAGAAATTTGTTTTGAATTTTTTATTGTATTCGTCTATTGCAAAGTCTAAAAATTCTCTTGAGCTTTTATCTAATAAATCTGTTTCAAATCCTTCATCATCTAATATTCCATCTGAGGTATCTTCTTCATTTTGTGCATAAGAATAAATTGTAGCAATTGTTAAATCCTTTTGTTTTTCTTCTAATTGTTTCTTAAATTCCAAATAATATTTTTTTGCCATTGGTATTGAAGCTACTGCAAACATTGAATCCATTAACTCTTTGTCCTTTTAAATCATAAAATGAATTTCTTTTTGTTTTCTGATCAAAGTGTTCTATTATGTATGAAACTACATTTGATACTCTCTCTGGTGATGATAGTGCTTCTTCTGTATTTATTGCCTCTACTTCTTTATCTGTCATTCCTTCTTTAGCTTTTATTGTGTTTATATAATCAATTCTAAATGGTAATACATTTCCATCATTTATAGCATCTACTATTGTATATGTATGTAATTTTTCTCCAAATGCTTGCTCCGTTGTGCAGAAATCTGGATTTGTTGTTTTTCCTGCATTTTTTGCAAATATTGGTGTTCCAGTAAATCCAAATAAATGATAATTTTTGAAGTTTTGTACTATCATTTTGTGCATATCTCCAAATTGAGAACGATGGCATTCATCAAATATCAATACTAGATGTTTTTGATATACTGGATGATTTTTGTTTCTTTTTACAAATTCACTTAATTTTTGAATTGTTGTTACTATTATTTTTGATGTTGTATCTTCTAATTGCTTTTGAAGTACTTTTGTACTTCTGTTTCCATTTGCTGCTCCTTTTTGGAATCTATCATATTCTTTCATTGTTTGATAGTCTAAATCTTTTCTATCTACAACAAATAATACTTTATCAATATATTCTAATTTACTTGCTAATTGTGCAGTTTTAAATGATGTTAATGTTTTTCCAGATCCCGTAGTATGCCAAATATACCCTCCTGCTTCAATTGTTCCCATCTTCTTATAATTCGTTGCTACTTGAATTCTGTTTAATATTCTCTCTGTTGCAACAATTTGATATGGTCTCATTACAAGTAGTAATTGTTCTGATGTAAATACACAATATTTTGTTAATATATTTAAAATTGTATGTTTAGCAAAAAACGTTCTTGTAAAATCCACTAAATCAGATATTACTTTATTATTGCTATCAGCCCAATATGATGTAAATTCAAAACTATTGCTTGTTTTTTTACTTTTATTTCTTGTTGATGTTTGTTCTTTTATGTGACTTTCTCTTGTCGTATTTGAATAATATTTTGTACTTGTACCATTTGAAATCACAAATATTTGAATATACTCATATAATCCACTTCCAGCCCAAAAACTATCTCTTTGATATCTATTTATTTGATTGAATGCTTCTTTTAGTGCTACTCCTCTTCTTTTTAATTCTATATGTACTAAAGGAAGTCCATTTACTAATATTGTAACATCATATCTATTGTCATAATTTCCACTATTTTCTACATATTGATTAATAACTTGTAATCTATTATTATGAATACATTTTTTATCTATTAGAGTTATGTTTTTACTTGTTCCATCATCTTTTTTTAGAACTTGAATATTATCTTCTTGTATTTTTCTAGTCTTTTCAACTATTCCATCATTGTTATTTGCAATAGAATCATTGAAAAATCTTTCCCATTCGCTATCTGTAAATTTATAATCATTTACTATTTCAAGTTGTGTACGAAGATTTTTTTTTAATGATTCTGAATCATGAATTTCTAAATAGTCATATCCTTGCTCTGTAAGCATTCTTATAAATTCGTTTTCTAATGCTTGCTCACTTTGATAGTTGTCTGATTTTCTTTTTACTGGTTCATATTCTGTTACTACTGTGGAATCGTTCATTTCCATTACTACATTATATTTATTCATTTACTTTTAACTCCTTAAATGTTAATAGCTTGTCTCTATAATATTCATATTGTTTCTGTCTTGCTTCTATTTCGGCTGGTAATCCTTCTGATATGTCATTGCATAATTTATCTAAATTATCTAATATTTTAACTATCTTCTTTTGTTTATCTTCAGGTACAACTGGGACTAATATATTTTCTAGTGAACTTGGTGTTACTTCCATTACTTTGGTTCCATGTACTAATTTAAGTTTTTGAATATAAAACATGCTTGTGTGAAAATAGTATGATAAATATTTTGCATTTATATTGGATTTAATTATAGCTGTATGTCCACTTACTGCTATATCTGTATTTCCTACCCAAGCAACACATTTGCAAACATCTTCTATATTTTCACTTGTTACTGCCATAACAACATCATTTGGTGAAGCAATTTTAGACTTTTTTGCTACTTCTTCTGCAATAAAAGTATAAGTTTTATTTGCATAAAGTCCATATTTCGTATAAATCTGTCCATAATGAATACATGGAAATCCACTTTCTATAAAGTCTTTCTTTTGGAAGTTTCCTCCTCTTATTATTTCTGCAATATTACCAAGTTTAATATATTCAACATTATTATAATTTTTAAATTTAAATAATTCATCTCTATAAAATTCATATTGTTTTTGTCTAGCTCTCAGCTCTGCTGAAAGTAATGCTGAAAGTAATGTGAAATGGTCCAAAATATGGACAATTTCGCATTGTACCTCCAACGGAGGTACAGGAATGCTCATATTTAAAATACTGACCATGTCTGGATGTTTTACACCACTACCTCTAAAAAAAGACTGAATCTCTATATAGTTGTTTAATAACCAATAGTATATATACTTGGTAGAATATTTATTTACATCATTTGATTTTCCTATTATATTTCCACTATCTATAAAAAGTCCATTGTAATACTTTATATTAGCTGTTCCTCCTGAAGGAATAGTGAATATTTCTCCACTATTAATATTTTTTCCTGCTTTTTCTTCTGTTGTATATCCATCATAATTTCCTGTTGATAATAATTTTATTTTTCCACTATTATCTTCTAAACTTTTTAGCTCATTTGCAGATATATGGTTAAATTTACAAGTACTTCTTTGTTGTTCCTTTGTTGTACCATTAAATTTCTTATCCCATTCTGTTACATTCCATAGTTTTTTGTATTCCACTCCATTAGGACATAAGTTTTTCAATAATTCCTCAATTTTATTCATTATACTTCCTTTCTTTTAATGCTTATAATACTCTTCAAGTGTATCTGCAGCATATGCTTCGTAGTCAGTTCTTCCTTCATTAGCTTTTTCAGCAGCTAAAATATCAATCTGTTCTATAACTCTTTTTGTAGCACAATCTGTTAAATTATCATATTTAACATTGGAAAGAAGATTATGATAAAAATTATATACATCTGTATCTTCAAGAATCCATTTAACTTGGTCATTATTTTCTGCTGCTTGACAAATCTCTTCAATTTGTAATTCAGTCCATCCAGTATATTTATTTAGCATAGCAATAATCCCATGTGTACGTTCAAAGTTGTAGCTTTTATTTAATCTCACTATTAAATCTTGTTTTTCTTGTTCAGTTCTGAGTTTAATATCTTTAACATGTTCATTTAAAAAAGATACTAAGTTTTTGTAAAAGTATATATTAGATTTTTTTTTATTTTTCCATTCATTTTCCAAAAATGGATTCATATTGTCTTCAAAAATTTCAGATCGATAGTCCTTATCAGAGCTAATGAAATACAAATCTTCACCATTAGTTATTGTATTCAGTAAGCATTCCCAATTTACAGCATCACCATATTTATTGTCTTTTCCTGGTGGGTTTCCTATTCGATATCTCATATATGCTTTTTCTATTATTGAATCGCATTCTAATAATTCTGTTGAATTAAAAAAACTGTGTATTGTTTTATCTGCTGGTAAATTTTTATTTTGAATATCTCTATTAATTTTCTCTGTGACGATGAACTAAATCCTTATAATCATTAGTAAAATTATTATATTCTTCATATTCTTTACAAAATACTGGAAATTTAACAGATGTAATTTCAAATAATTTTAATGCTTCTTTCAATTTTCTTTCTCGATTTCTATTAACTTCATCATACACCTGTTGTGGTATAAGTAGTTTTATATCTATACCATTTAATTTTTGTAGTTTACTAAATTGTTCAAGATCATCATTAGTAAAATGATATAATGAAAGCCATATATTTGAATCAATAAATAAATTTTTCATTTTATTTTACCTCAATTTCTGCAATTATTTTTTCTATTTCTTTACGAAGTACGTTTTCTCTTGCAACTATTTCATCAATTTCTTTATTTAAAACATCAATATCAATTTTTTCTCTAGTATCTTCTTTCTCAACATAAGTAGAAACAGATAAATTGTAATCATTTTCTCCTATTTCTTTATTTGAAACTAATCTTGATACATAATCAATATCTTTTCTATCTGTAAAAGTTTTTACAATGTTTTCTATATTTTCATCTGTCAATTTATTATTATTTGTAACTTTTACACATTCTTTTGTTGCATCTATAAATAATGTACTATTATCTTTTTTACTTTTCTTTAAAACCATAATGCATGTTGCTATTGATGTTCCAAAGAATAGATTGTCTGGTAATTGTATAATGCAATCAACAAAGTTATTATCAATTAAATATTTTCTTATTTTTTGTTCTGCTCCACCTCTATATAAAATACCTGGGAAGCAAACTATTGATGCTGTTCCATTTGTTGCAAGCCACGAAAGCGAATGCATTATAAATGCAAAATCTGCTTTTGATTTTGGTGCTAGTACACCTGCTGGTGAATAACGTGGGTCATTTATAAGTACTGCGTTATCATCTCCAGCCCATTTTATAGAATATGGTGGATTTGAAACAATAACTTCAAATGGTTCATCATCCCAATGTTGTGGAGAAACTATAATGTGTCTTCACATGCTATATCAAATTTATCGTAATCTATATCATGTAAAAACATATTTATTCTACATAGGTTATATGTAGTTAAATTTATTTCTTGTCCATAAAATCCGTTTCTTACATTATCTTTTCCTAATATTTTTGCTGATTTTAATAGCAAAGAGCCAGAGCCACATGCTGGGTCATATACTTTATTAACTGATGTTTTTCCAACAATAGCTAATCTTGTTAATAATTCGCTTACTTCTTGAGGTGTATAGAATTCTCCTCCTGATTTTCCAGCATTAGATGCATACATTGACATCAAAAATTCATAAGCATCTCCAAAAGCATCTATTGAATTATCTTTATAATTTCCAAGTGGAATATTAGCAATTCCGTCTAGTATTTTTACTAATTTATCATTTCTTTTTGCAACGGTTGCTCCTAATTTATTACTATTAACATCAATATCATCAAATAAGCCTGCAAAGTCTTCTTCACTTTCTGCTCCCTTTGCTGAGTTTTCAATATTATTAAAGATTCTTTCTAATGTTTCATTTAAATTTTCATCATCTTTAGCTTTTTTACATACATTATCAAATAATTCTGATGGTAATATAAAGAAACCTTTTTCATTTACCATTTCTTTTCTAATTGTTTCTGCTTCTTTATCTGTTAATTTTGCATAGTCAAAGTTAACATCTCCTGCTTTTCTTTCGCCTTCGTTTATGTAATTAGTCATATTTTCTGATATGTATCTATAAAACATTATTCCTAATATATATTGCTTAAAATCCCAACCATCAACTGATCCTCTTAAATCATCTGCTATTGACCATATTGCTTTGTGCAATTCTTCTCTTTCTCTTATATTTCTGTTTTCCATAAGTTTCCTCCGTTAAATCTAATTATCCTATTTATTTTATATCACATAATCCAATTTTTAACAATAAAAATCCCAATATTTTAAGCTATTTTGTCGAAAAAGTTTTTATAATTTCTAATGCTTTTCACCACTTATTTTGTAACTCATTAATTATATTCCATACCTTTCCTATTTCTTGTTTCACTTCACTTAAATCAACAGTATAAATCCTTCCACTATTCGTCAAATAAGTTAATTGATTTATATTATTTCCTATCCTTCTAAGTTCTGATACAACTTCATTTAATCCATCAACTATCACTATATCTTTATCTAAACCTTGTTTAATCAAATATTCTGATAAACTAAGTTTAGCAACTTCGCTTCTCTCAATTAATTTTTTCTTCTCTTTTTCACTAACTCTAATTGTTATAATTTTATCTTTCTTCAATTTATCATCTCCATTTCATAAAAGGGTTTGGGACTTTCCCAACTATCAAGAACCCTTTGTATACTCAAAGGGGAATCTTGCTAAAAATATTTCTCTTACTTTAGTTCTTTTTTTCTAAAACAATATAAAAAGAAAAGTGACATTTTTATCTGCCATGTAGGTTAGTCAATCATTTGTCACAAATTATTTAAAATAAATACTTTGAGCACCTATATTGTAAATAACGATTCTTCTTGACTTTTATATTTTTCTATGAATTCCCTGGGACTCAACCATCCTAATGGTCTCATTGGAAAATTATTATATTCTTTTCTCCATTCTTTTCCTTGATTTCTTAAATCTTCTAAACTATAAAATACTCTTTTATAGTAAAATCTTTCTTGATCTTTTCTATGACTTCTTTCTACTCTTCCATTTTGTTTGGGTGTATGTGGCTTTATTACTTTATATTCTATTCCTAATTCTTCTAATGTTTTTTCAAACATTGTTTTTTTATTTTTCAAAAATGCTTGCCAACTTAATCTATTTGTAAATTCAAATCCATTATCTGTTTGTATTGTCTTTACTTTAAACGGGAAATATTTTACTAATCTTTTCGCAAATTCACTTGACGCATATGTATCATGTGCATTTGTAAACCATGTATATCTTAATCTTGAATACTCATCTATTGCTGTATATTGATAAAATTTTTCGCCTTTTTCTTGTAGTTCTTTACTCATACATTTTTTGGGCACATATTTTACATCTACTTGTATTTTTTCTCCTGGATATTCTCCTGATACCCATTCATTTGGCTCACTTTCCTTCTTTTTACCTGGTGTCTTTTCATATATTCCTATTCTTTGCATTGCATGATATAATCCTTGTATTGTTCTTGTATATCCTGCTTTACGCAATTTTATCCATAATACTACTAATTCTGTATCTTTATTATTTCTTTTATAATTTTTTATTAACTTTATTTCTTCCTCTGTATGTTGATTTGGATGCGAATGCGGACGTCTTGATTTATCTTTTAAACTTTCTAACGTTCCATCATATCTATTTCGCCATCTATATATTGTTCTTTTACATTCTCCAAATTTATATGCCGCCTTTGCTACTCCATATTTTTTTGAAAATTTTACTACTGACTCTTTATATTTTAATCTATCTGTGATATTATTACCCATAAGAGAGCACCTCCGATATGTTTATTTTTGGTCATTTAAACAATATCATTTTTGTGCTCTCTTTTCAATATTTTATTTTCAATCTTCTTGTGACATATCTATTTTAAACCTATATTTCACTAATTTTAATTTTTAAGCCATTCTTCAAATTTTGTAAATTGATTTTCTGCTTCTTTCCTTATCTTTTCTAATTTTCTGTTATTTATCTTTTTAAATAGTTCTTTTGCCTTGTCTGACAAACCTATATTGTCAATGGTAAACATCTCTTTATTGTTTAAAATTCTTATACAGATTTTCTCTCCATAAATAGCCTCGATAAAGGAAACCCTTAGGTCAACATCGCCGTGACTAAATCTTCCGTCTTGTGGAGCAAATTTAATCGCAGTATCACAATCGGACTTAATCTTGATTATATTGACAATGTTTTGATAAGAGCTTTTATTAATCTTTTTAAAAAACACAAGTTCGCCATCAATTCTAAGCCTAATCAATATATACTTACTATAAGGTTCAAAGTGTATATCGCTAGCTCTATTATCAATGGCGTAGTCTATGGTATTTTTAATAAATTCTTCAGCTTTACTGCTTTGTATCTCTACTATGCCTTTATCATCATATAGAGAAGATAATCTATTCATTGGCCTTCCTTCTTATCATATAATTGTATTCAACCTTCTTATCATATACTAGATAAGCTTCCTTCATAGGTGTATTTATATTATCTACCTCGTTCATGTCCTCATCGTAGATCTTGTTTATGGTGAATTTGTCATAAAACTTTGGTCCAAATATCTCTACTTCGTCGCCAATAGAGAACTTATTTCTCTCTTGCACCTTCATTAGCTTTTTGTCTTCATCATAGTCAAGAACTTTCGCAACGAAATCATATAGTCTGATATATGAAGAATTGTCATAAGTTAATGAGGCTTCCTTCACATCGCCAAAGAAAAAGGCTGTAGTAAAGTCTCTATGACTAACTTTTTCTATCTCTTCTAGATAAATATTATTGTCTCTATTGTAATTATATTTTTCAATATCTTCATAATAATCATCTATAGCTCTTCTGTATTGGTTGATGACAGTCGCTACATAGTATTCGGACTTTACTCTTCCTTCGATCTTGAATGAATCAACTCCTGCTTCAATAAGCTCAGGAATGTAATTAATCATGCAAAGGTCTTTTGAGTTCATGATGTATGAACCATTTTCATCCTCTGTTATTTGGAAGTACTCTCCAGGTCTTTTCTCTTCCATAAGATAGTACTTGTATCTACATGGATGTGCGCAGTCGCCCATATTAGCGCTTCTGCCTGTCATGTAGTTTGATAAAAGACATCTACCTGAGTAGCTCATGCACATTGCTCCATGAACAAAGGTCTCAATCATTATACTGTCTTTAACTTCATCTTTTATTTCTTTTATTTCTTTTAAGCTTAATTCTCTTGCCAAGATAACTCTATCTGCCCCAAGGCTCTTCCAAAATT
>OGQX01003651.1_pt1 | contig 10331 bp, 8 predicted proteins | sample 1553291 | NCBI WGS metagenome assembly OGQX01 (sample SAMEA2580030, study PRJEB22360) | human gut metagenome | biome: human gut; feature: human-associated habitat; material: faeces | place: Denmark | collected 2008/2010 | reverse complement strand
GCCTGCGATATGCTCTCGCAGAATCTTGATGAAGAAATTTCTCTCGAAGAGCTTGCCCGGTCACTCCAGATCGGTTATGAGACGTTTCGAAAAGTATTTAAAAAACAAACCGGCGTCTCTCCTGCACGGTACCGCACCAGGAAGAAAATGGAGCAGGCCCGTATTCTTCTCGAGGGCGGCGTACCGATGAAGGAAATTGCCGGTCTTGTCGGATATGGCGATGTCTATGCGTTCAGCAAGCAGTTTTCCCGGTTCTTTGGATTCCCGCCTGGAAAGTACCGCGCACGTCTTCACACGGATGCGCCGGATTTAGAACAGTTTTAAGATATCGTCCACGGTTTTACGTTGCGGCTTGTCCGGGTTGAGGGCACGGTAGCCGACAGCAATGACAGCACCAAGGAGCTCATTCTCCGGAATGGAGAGGGCTTCACGGATAGCTTTCTCATCACGGATTCCCATAATCAGAGTATCAAGGCCAAGTTCTCTTGCGCGCAGGATCAGGTTTTCGTCGTGCAGGCCGAGATCGTAATAGCCCCAGCCGTTTCCAACTTCGTTGTCTGGTGTGCCGTCCTGCGTAAATCCGGAGCGGTCTTTTACGAATGCTGTTACGACAAGTGCGGCTCCCTTTGAACTCTTCTGATTGAATTCTGGAAGGCATTTTGCGGAAAATTCTTCGACTTTCTCCGGTGTTACAAGGGCATAGTACCGTGTTGTCTGTGAGTTTTTCCAGGATGGTGCCTGAATCGCTGCCTGTACGATCTCCTGGATCTGCTCTGCGGTTACGTGTTTCTCCGGATCAAACGCGCGGATGCTTCTTCTTTCTTCCAGCAGTTTTATAAATTCCATGGTGTATATCCTCCTTTTATTTATAAAGCCTCGTAATCTTCCCGTGAAAAACGGTGATACGTCAGGCCGAATTCATTTTCTTCGACACAGTAACAGTATTCATCTACAGACGGGTCTGAAAAAGAAAATACATGGCCCATCTCATGCTCCTCGGATGCGTTTTCTTCCACGGTAGTATGCATTTTCTCTGCATAGGAAGAAAAGCAGTCCCGAACCTGTTCCATTGTGTTTCCAGGCGTTGTGATCACCTGCAGAAGGTTCTGCAGGAGCTCCGGAACAGGGATTTCCCGCTCGATATAAGAGCATCCCTCCTCCGGGATTTCCACGCAGTAGCGGTCCTTGACCGCTGAAATCGCAAGTGTTCCAAGACGCGGCTGTACTTCCTTACAGAACGCGGCAAGTGCCGCATCCAGGTCTTCTGTTTCGTCTAAAGAGAGGGAACGGCGCAGGGACTCCGCCGGGTAGTAGAGCTTCATCGTACCGCCCTCATAGCCGATCTTCACCTGCCATTCCCGAATCGTATCGGTAATATGTTTTTCCAACAGTTTTGCTGTCATATTTTTTCAGTCACCTCCATTATGCTGCATGTGCAAAAAACACAGTATTATTATCGCATGAATTGGGTGTTGTGTGAACACTTAATTTTTTGTTTTTTACAAAAAGAAAAGAATCACTTTTTTTACTCCTCGAAACGACAGAAACCTCCGCCAGAAAAGCTGGAACAGAGGTTTCTGTGATTTCTTATGTCAGAAGAATTTCTCAGTCCTTTCGTTCTGAATTACTCTTCGTCGTCTTTTTTCTTTCTGCCGCGGAGTTTGAATCCAAGTCCGCCAGCGCCAAGAGATGCAACTGCCATGCTTACCCATCCCCAGATGTTGGTAGCATCACCGGTCTTTGCATTATCGCTCTTCTTGGAAGTAGAGGTATTGGATACTTTATTACTTGCAAGCGGAGTAGATGTTGCTTTCGGGGTGCTTGTCGGGGTCTTCGTCGGCTGCGTCGTAGGTATTGTGGTAGGAGCAGTCGTCGGGGTTGTGGTTGGTGCTGTTGTAGGTGTAACCGTCGGAGTCTCAGTTGGGGTTACGGTCGGGGTTACGGTTGGGGTCTCTGTAGGAGTAGGAGTCGGCTCTTCTGCTGACTTCTTCCAGGTGAAGCTAAGATCCTGATATCCCAGTGAAGAAACTGTAATTTCAAAGGAATCGCCCTCTGCGAACGGTGCTGCATCTGTCTTTAAGGAACCATCCTCATTGAACAGTACAACAGCTCTTCTTCCGCTTGCTGCATATGCTTTTCCATTTACAGTAACAGAGGTAATGTTCTTCAGATAATCTGCAAACTCTTCATCTGTTGCATCCCCGTTCTTAAGCAGACCCGGTGTTGTCGTATCTTCGTTAAATGCTGCCGGCATCTCTTCCGTGTAAAGGATAAAGTCTGCGGAAAGATCTGCATATTTACCATTCTTATCGCTGACAGTCAATGTATAAGAACCTTTCTCTGCATTCTTGAAGTACAGAGTATCACCGGACACGGTTCCCGCCAGACCTTCTACTGTATAGACAGCATCGTAATCATCCGGCAGGCCTTCCAGTTTAACAGAAGTATTTCCAGCTGTTACGGAAGCATTCTCTACAGAGAATTCGTTTGTAAACTTAACCGGTACATATACATCTGCATCAACTTCATAAATTCCCTTGCTGGTGTAGTATGTAATCTTGTTGATTGTCTGTCCCATCATACTCTTGTAATGTTCAGAAGAAGTCGGGCAGTTATGAACGCTTGTCGTAAATCCAGTGCTCCATGCCAGCTCAGACACTCTCCAGATATTCTCCAGATGACGCATTCCGTAATCGTTGCCCTCTTTTGTGCTGACAACAACACCATATACGGTATCTTCGCCTGCTTTGATGGTATCAGTAAGACCATCAAGATCAAGCTGATAATCACCATATTTGCTGTTAGTGGAGAGCTCTGCTGTTACATTTTCCAGCTTTGTTGCCTCAGCTCCCTGAACAGCACCAAAGGTTACATTTCCGTCTGCATCTACAGATGCCTCTTTGTAATAAGATGGAACTTCATTTAAGGTGTAATATGCATAGCTTGCATTTTCATACAGTGCATCTTTTCCGGTATACGTTGTGGTGGATGTCTGTCCACGGTTGGTAACGGTGATTTCTACAGAATCCTCATCGGTCACTTTCGTGTATTTGCTCAGATCCATATCCTCTGTTACTTTTACCGGGAAGGTGATACCTGTAATATCGCTTCCGTCTGCATTCACATGGTAAGATCCGCCGGAAAGGGAAGCTGTTCTTGTTTTGTTCTTGGTTGCGGAAGTAAATGCATCTACTGGAACATCATTATGAACCTCTGCCTGATAGAACGCTGCATACGGAATATTCATTAATACATACTGGGACTGCAGAGCTTCGATGGCTGCATTCAGATGCTCGGTTGCTTCATCTACGGTTCCCTGGCTCTGTTTTTTCTCCAATGCTTCTTTTGCTTCTGCCAGTTCTGTCTGCATATTATTCCAGGAAGTTTCCGTGTAAAGATCTTTATTCAGTGCATCTGCCTTTGCAATTGCCTCTTCCAGTGCTGCTGTGCTCTCTACCGGATCAGCTCCTACAATATTCGCTTTGGTTGTTTCAAAAGTGTAGGAAGCATCTGCATAGCCAAGTGCATGAATCGTAATCTTCCAATAACCGGTTCCATCCGTTCCCTCCGGTAAAGTGCAGCGCAGGGAATCGGTAAGGCCAAGCTGGATTCCCATTACTTTATGCATCCAGTTATCTGCTGCGAATTTTGTTCCATACGTTGCTTTTGCATTCGTATAAGTGGAATCATCACCGTAATAAGTCCAGGTTACGGTCTGCAGATTAGCAGCCAGATCGCCGTAATCTCCCGTTAAATCTACGCGAAGGAATTCTCCATAAGAACCATTGGCTTCTTTCACGGTCAGTCCTACGGTCTCAGCATCCGGAGCTGTCTTCAGCGCCTGATCTTTGATTCCGGATTCACTTCCTGTTGTTCTTGCAGAGAAGGAGAAGCTTCCATCTGCATTTTTCACTGCTATCTTCAGACCGTTTGTGTTTTCTGTTACATCTGCAACCAGGCCTGTATAGCTCTGCAGTTTATTTTCAGAAAATCCACCGGAAAGTGTTCCGCCGTTTTCTACCACAACATGCTTTTTGCAGAAATCTTCGTAATCATCTTCCGAAACTTTTACAGGCACATATTTCAGACCTTTTACTTCATAATGATCAATCTGGCTCTTATCGTAAGTTACGGTCTCGCCGTTGGTCAGAACTGCCGTGGTTGCTGCGGTATAATATGCCACATCATAGGTTGTGCCATCTTTCATGTAGATAGTCGCTGCGCACTGGAAGCTTCCTCTGTGCAGTCCATGGTTTGTGGTCGCACGGGTTACAACATCAAAAGCGCCTTTATCACTTTCTTCGCGACTGTCAGTTTCATCCGAACCAGCGTCGCTTCCTGCCGCCTGAACTCCTTCTGCTGCCCAATACTCAGCCCAGGTAAGACCTGCATATACATATTTATATGTTGTTTCTTTCTTCTCATAAGTAAAGGAAAGCGTCTTGTAACCTGTTGCAGTTACTTCGATTTCAAATTTATTTCCTTCTGCAAAAGCGGCAGCTGTCAGATCAAGCGTACCGTCTTCTTTGATCAGAATTGTTTTCCGTTTTCCAGTTGCTGCATATTCTTTTCCATTTACTTTTACGGAAGTAATATTCTTGATATAATCAGCAAAATCTTCTTCTGATGCATCCTCTGCTTTTATAAGCGCCGGAGCACTTGCTTTTTCATTGTAAGCAGCCGGCATTGCATCTGTATATAGGGTAAAGCTCTGTGTCAGATCTGCATAAACACCTTTTTTATCATGAATCGTCAGAGTATACATTCCTTTTTTCGCATTTGCGGAATAAGAAATGGTATTTCCGTCTACTGCAAATCCATCCAGACCATCTACGGAATATTCTGCATCATAATCAGCCGGAAGTCCGGTTACGGTCATCGTTGTCTTTCCAGCGGAAAGAGAAGCGTCTTCTACGGATACACTTGCCTCAAATTTTGTTGGAACAAAAATATCATTCACTGGAATCGTGTAGATTCCTTTGCTGGTATAATAAGTAACCTTATTGATATGCTGTCCCATCATGCTCTTGTAATGTGCAGAAGAAGTCAGGCATCCATGTACCTGTGTTGTAAATCCAGTTGACCATGCCAGCTCTGTTCCGCGCCAGATATTTTCCACATGACGCATACCATAGTCATTGCCTTCTTTCGTGCTGACAATAACACCATAGATCTGATCGGTTCCAACATCAATCGTGTTCTCCAGTCCGTCGAGATCCAGCTGATAATCTCCATAGCTTGATTCAGTCATAAATTCCGGAGATACATTGGTCAGTTCAATTGCAGTTCCAACTGTTTTTCCAAAAGAAAGAGAGCCATCTGCATTTACCGTTGCTTCTTTGTAGTAAGAAGGTGCTTCGCTTAATACATAATATGCATAGTCTGAGTTTTCAAATAAGGCGTCTTTTCCGATGTATGTCTGTGTAGATGTCTGACCACGGTTTGTTACTGTAATACTTACAGAATCAGAATCTGTTACTTTCTTAAATTTGGAAAGATCCACTCCTGTTACTTTAACCGGGAAGGTAATTCCATTGATTGCACTTCCATCTGCATTGGTATGATAAGAACCACCGGCAAGGCTTGATGTTCTTGTTTTACTCTTAGTTGCAGATGAAAAAACATCAACAGGAACAGAGTTGTTTACATCGGCAGCGTAAAATTTATCATACGGAATGTTCATCAGAACATAAGACACCTGCTCGGTTGGAGTCTCGGTTGGTGCCGTCGTTGGGGTTGCAGTTGGAGTTGGAGTCGCTGTCGGGGTCGCCGTTGGAGTCGGTGCTTTAACAAGGCCTTTTACTGCAGTATTCAGCGCATCTTTCGCGGTATCAACAGCGCTCTGGGATTCTTTTGCAGAAAGAGCAGATTTTGCTGCGGTAAGAGCAGTCTGGACAGCTTTCCAGGAGTCTGCGGTGTAGTCAGCTTCCTTTAATGCTTCGGCATCTGCGATTGCTTTTTCAAGTGCTGTGGTGTCTACTGCTTCTGGAGTCGGGGCTGCTTTTTGGGTTGCTGCAAGAGCCGCGGTTTTTACTGCATTCGAAGTTCTGGTTGCACCCGATACAATATCCCATCCTTCAATGTTTTCAATCGTTGCATCTTTTCCAAGAAGTTTCGTTTTGAATCCTTTGCTGTTTGTAGCTGCTTTTTTGAAATATGTGGCATTCTCTGTATTGTATCCAGAGCCAGGCGTTACTGCAATGTCAGAAAATTTGCCGTCTGCAACTGTGATTTTGACATTAACGTCCTATTCATCCCATGCATTCTCATCCTCATCGTCTTCTGCTGTTCTGGTAACATGAGCGGTAGACTCATAAGTACCATCTGCCAGCACGCCGCTTGTGGAATCCGCCAGTACGGTTCCCGGGAGCAGGCTCATGGTCATGGAAGCTGCCATTACGGCTGCTAATGATTTTTTCTGAAGTTCTTTTCTTTTGATCATAACTTCCTCCTTTTTCCTTTTCCACAGTTTTGCAGGAAAAACAGGGGCAAAACTGTTATTTATTATTATATTAGTTTATACTAATTAATAATCGTTTTAACTAACCATAAAACATTTTACTAATTTTAGATCGTTTTGTCTAACTCTTAACTGAGTATTTTTTCTCAAAAGCGCACAGATACTGTTTATTGAGATTTTTTATTATTAATTTGTATGTTTCTTTGAAATTTGCGGAACGATTTTTGTCTCCGCACAGATAAATGGTACTAGATGTGCAGTACCTACCGAGAAGAACTCTTCCGTCCTTCGCGTTTTACTGCCGAAAGAATGCGGTCAGAAAGGATTCCGATCAGCATTCCGGTAATGACACCGGCTACGAGAAGTGCCGGTAAATAATAGAACAGTTTGCGGTTCTGTACAACGAGAGCCGCCACGCAGATCTGCGCGACATTGTGCGTCACGCCGCCGGCAATACTTACGCCGGTGATACTGAATCCTTTGATATGTTTCAGTAAGAACATCACAAGAAAACTCAGGAGTCCGCCGGCAAGACTGTAAAGAATGGACATTCCATTTCCGAACAGATAGCCCATCAGAAGAATGCGGGCAACGGAAATCATCAGGACTTCCCCGGCCGGAAGGAAAAAGAGACCGACAACGACAACCAGATTGGCAATACCAAGTTTAATGCCGGGAACGCCGAGGTTGATCGGGATCAGTACCTCCACGTAACTGAAAATCATGGCAAGTGCCATCAACATGGCGCATAAGGCAATTTTTCTGCTTGCAGTGCGGCTGTCTCTCATAAATTCCAATTCCTTTCTTCTAAGCTGGTATTATTTTACAATCACATCCGGCGCATCGTCGGCGTCGTCCGTTGTGGATCCGTCACTTTCTACCTCCGCAACCAGCTTATGCGGCAGGCACACGATCGTCTCATTTACCCGGGAAATCGTACCCTGTCTTTTGCAGTAGCCGTCCGGGCAGTCAGCTTCTTCCATGTGGGCACTTCCGTTTTCAATCACCAGGACATTCGTTCCGTGACCCGTCTGAATTTTCACGGTCTGATTTTCTGCGAGTGAATACGTTCCGTAGACCTCGCCGTCCACCGTGACTTTCATGGTATTTCCATTTTCCGTTTTCGGCAGCCGAAGCGCCAGGGCAAGGATTCCAGCCAGGAGCAGAACGGCGCCTGCCAGAATCAGATCTTTTTTCTTCATATAGTTTTCCTTATTCTGAATCAGATGCCAGCCCATAACAGCAGTGTCAGCAGGAATACAGCACGGAACAGCGTAAAGAGGATTTCATTTCCGTGAAGTTCCTTTACCCCGCAGCGGATATTGCCTTTTGGACACGTATCAATACATTTCTGGCACTGGAAACAGTCGCCGGAGATTTCCACGGATCCATCGGATGGCAGTTCCACCGCTGACGGGCACTGTCTCCTGCAGGCGCTGCAGCCGCGGATGCAGTTTTCGCGTTTCCGGTGCAGAGTAAAGAACGGCAGGATCGGAAGCAGAGAAAAGACAGCTCCCATTGGGCACAGGAAACGGCAGAAAAAGCGCTCCTCAAAGAACATGCCGACCAGGATCAGCACCAGAAGAACAATGCCTGGAATATAAGAGGAAAGTCGGAAATTTCCCGCATGCAGCATGGAAAAGACATCCCACGGGCTTGTTCCTCTTGCTTTCTGATAAACTCCTGCAAAGCAGCAAAGAGCAATCAGAAGCAGAATGCCGTATTTGATCAGTACCAGTTTTTTTGCCAGCTCCGGTTTGATGCATCTGGGCTTCTTTTTACGTTTCTTACAGATTATACCATAAATTGCGTGCATTGCATCCCCCAGACTTCCAAAAGCGCATGCAAAACCGCAGAAAAATCTGCCGAAAACAATCGTAAATGCACAGACAAGGAGCAGAGCCGACACAAACGCGGTCATCTCAATTTTTTCACCCTGTCCAAGCTGCGTAAAAATGTATTTCACTCCGTTAAATGCAGCGGTAAATACTGACGGAAGAAACAGGAAATATAAAAGCTGGATTCCGGCACGCAGGCAGGAAACGATCTGTTTTCTCTTCTTTGCCGGTAATGTGGATAGATCTAAATTTTTCATGTTATTTCTCCGCCTTTTCTATTGCTTCCTGCGCCGCATTTCTGATACCGGTGGAGCTGAATGTTGCTCAGCTGATCGTATCAACATCGGCGGACTGTGCCTCAATAATCTTTGGAATGATCGCCTCCGCGTTTGACAGATACGCACTGTCCTCGCCGTCGGCGGATGTGATGGCAAGATCGGGAATCTGGCCGCCCTCTACGGTTACTTCAACTGCAATGGTGCCGCCGAAGCCGTCAGCTTCACCGTCATACGTACCGTCCACGTACTGCCCTTCTGCTTCTGCTGCTTCACTTGCGGCCGTACCCGCCGTGTTGGATGCAGCTGCTGCGGCCTGCAGATTTTCCTTCTGAAGCTGGGTCGTCTCAAGCTCTGCCGAGAGCCGCGCGATCTGATCCTCTTTGTCTCTTTTATCGAGTACGGTATTGTAGCCGATCAGAACAGCAGCAATGACAGCGACATTCAAAAAACGAACAATCAATTGTCTCATCTGTTTTCCCCTTTATTGTGTTACTTTCGCAGCATCCAGCGCATTCCGGCATGCCTCAAGAATGGCTTTTGAGGAGCAGGTTGCACAGGAAACGGTGTCGATGTTTTCAAGCGTTCCGGTTTCCAGAATCTGAGCGGAAACGCCTTTGATTTTGGAGGTTCCTTCGGATGCGCGGCGGATGTAGGAGGCATTCTGACTGTCTCCGTCACCGGTGATGTTGCTTAACGCTACGATTTTATCGTTTTCAATTGTTACCGTCACGGAAAGCTGATAAGCGGTAAAATCTTCATCTTCATCCGGCTCGCAGACGGCAATCGCTGTGTATTCGCCGTCCTGATAGATCTTTTGTTCCGGAGTTTCCGTCGGGGTTGGTGTTGGCGTCTCAGTTGGCTCCGGAGTTTCGGTCGGAGTTGGTGTTTCGGTCGGTGTCGGAGTTACCGTTGGCGTCGGGGTTGGATTTTTCTTTTCCTCAGTTACGCGTTCTGCCTCTTTTAAAGCTTCCTCGATTGCCGCAAGAATTCCCCTGGAGCTGTAGGTTGCGCCGGAAACGGTGTCAACTTCCAGTGTCTGGTTTTTCACAACGTCCTTTGCTGTCTGTTTTGCGCGTTTTAAGAATGCTTCGTCATCTTCACTCTCGGTCACGAGAATTGCCTTGATCGTCTCATCCTGAATGACAACTGCCGTTGTAATGTCTCCCAGATAGCCCTCGCCGGTTCCGTAGTAAATGCCTTCCTCGTATGGGAATTTTCCTTCCGGAATCGTTGTGGTTCCGCCGCTGCTCGTTCCGTTATCCGGAACGGTCTCGCCGTTTGTTGCCTTCTTCGCATTTTCCAGCGCCTGTTTTACTGCGTTCTGGATGCCGCGGGAGCTGTACGTTGCGCCGGATACGAGATCCACATCGGTTTTCTGTCCGTCTACGATGCGGTCCGCTACGACTTTGGCACGGTTGAAGAATGTCTCGTCATCTTCGTTTTCCAGAATCAGTACCGCTTTGATCGTCTGATCCTGCAGGGCTACCGCCACTTTGATGTCTCCCTGGAAACCGGCGGCCGTTCCGTAATAAATTCCGTCCTGATAAGGAAAACTTCCCTTGGATGCAGACGAGTTGTTATTGTTCTGGCCGTTATTCTGACTGTTGTTTCCGTTGTTTGTATTGCCCTGGCTTCCTCCGTTTGTACTGGAAGACCCGTTCACTGCCGCCTGACTTAAGGCACTCCGCACAGCTTCAATAATACCGCGGGAGCTGTATGTCGCGCCGGAGACCGTATCCACATTCGTACTCTGTG
>OGQX01003640.1_pt1 | contig 10356 bp, 6 predicted proteins | sample 1553291 | NCBI WGS metagenome assembly OGQX01 (sample SAMEA2580030, study PRJEB22360) | human gut metagenome | biome: human gut; feature: human-associated habitat; material: faeces | place: Denmark | collected 2008/2010 | reverse complement strand
ACAATTATCTTTCTTCTCCGGACGATATTTATGTATCACAGTCACAAATTAAGTTATTTGGTCTTAAGACCGGTGACGTGGTAGAAGGCATCATCCGTCCGCCAAAGGAAGGAGAAAAATATTTCCCGTTAGTAAAGGTGTCAAAGATCAACGGACGTGACGCAGCTTTCGTTCGCGACCGTGTTCCTTTCGAACACTTGACTCCGCTCTTCCCGGACGAGAAATTCAGACTCTGCAAAGGCGGTTATTCAGACTCCATGTCTGCCCGGGTTGTAGACCTTTTCGCTCCTATCGGTAAGGGACAGCGTGCACTGATCGTAGCACAGCCGAAGACAGGTAAGACCATCTTGATGAAAGATATCGCCAACGCCATCGCAGCCAATCATCCGGAAGTATATATGATTATGCTGCTGATCGACGAACGTCCGGAGGAAGTAACCGACATGGCACGCAGCGTCAACGCAGAAGTAATCGCTTCTACTTTTGACGAACCGGCAGAACGCCACGTAAAAATCGCAGGTATCGTACTCGAGAAAGCAAAAAGACTGGTAGAATGCGGACACGACGTAGTGATCTTCCTTGACTCTATCACTCGTCTGGCACGTGCTTACAATACTGTATCTCCCGCTTCCGGTAAAGTACTTTCCGGTGGTGTGGACGCTAATGCACTTCACAAGCCCAAACGCTTCTTCGGTGCTGCCCGTAACATCGAAAACGGCGGTTCGCTGACTATCATCGCTACCGCACTGATCGACACCGGTTCCAAAATGGACGAAGTTATCTTCGAAGAATTCAAAGGTACAGGTAACATGGAGTTGCAGCTTGACCGCAACCTGTCCAACAAGCGTATCTTCCCTGCTGTCAACATCACCGCATCCAGTACCCGTCGCGACGATCTGCTGCTTGATAAGACAACGCTCGACCGCATGTGGATATTACGCAAATACCTTGCAGATATGAACCCTATCGAAGCAATGGATTTCGTAAAAGACCGCCTGGAAAAAACAAGAGACAACGACGAATTTCTGATGAGCATGAATAGCTGATCAAGAATAAACGATCCATAAATAAGGAACGGTGAATAGACTGAACGATGAATAATCGCAGTTTATTCACCGTTCTTTTTATGATTCCCATTGATTATTTTCATTGATTATTCATCGCAGCCTTCGCTGTTCCTCATGAATCGTTCATCGCGTATTTCATTTTTGTACAAATTACTTTCATTTACGTCCAAAACCACTCCCCCGCCCTTTTTTGCTTTTTGTTTTTTCCTACTTTTGCTACCCAATCAATTACTTAATTCTAACCAAGAATGAAAACAATTTATCCATTCATGGGATTAGCCCTTTGTGGCGCAGCAGCTCAGGCACAAGAAAAGCCGAACTTCCTGATTATCCAGTGCGACCATCTGACACAGCGTGTCGTAGGCGCTTACGGACATACACAAGGCTGCACACTTCCCATCGACGAAGTAGCATCAAGAGGGGTAATCTTCTCTAACGCTTATGTAGGCTGCCCCCTCAGCCAACCTTCACGCGCAGCATTATGGAGCGGCATGATGCCCCACCAGACCAATGTACGCTCAAACTCCAGCGAACCCGTCAACACCCGTCTGCCGGAAAATGTGCCGACACTGGGTAGTCTCTTCTCCGAAAGCGGTTATGAGGCCGTACACTTCGGCAAGACTCACGACATGGGCTCACTGAGAGGCTTCAAACATAAAGAACCGGTAGCCAAGCCATTCACCGATCCCGAATTTCCGGTCAACAATGACAGTTTCCTGGATGTAGGAACCTGCGAGGATGCCGTTGCCTACCTCAGCAATCCTCCGAAAGAACCTTTTATCTGCATTGCAGATTTTCAGAACCCGCATAATATCTGCGGATTCATCGGCGAAAACGCAGGAGTACACACCGACCGGCCGATCAGCGGACCGCTGCCCGAATTGCCGGACAACTTTGATGTGGAAGACTGGAGCAATATTCCGACTCCCGTACAATATATCTGTTGCAGTCACCGCCGCATGACACAGGCTGCCCATTGGAACGAAGAAAACTATCGTCACTATATCGCCGCCTTCCAGCATTACACCAAGATGGTGTCCAAGCAAGTAGACAGCGTACTGAAAGCCCTCTACTCCACCCCTGCCGGAAGAAACACGATTATCGTAATCATGGCGGACCACGGCGACGGCATGGCATCCCACCGCATGGTGACCAAACATATCAGCTTCTATGATGAAATGACCAACGTTCCGTTTATCTTTGCCGGTCCCGGCATCAAGCAGCAGAAGAAACCTATAGACCATCTGCTGACACAGCCGACGTTAGATCTCCTGCCCACCCTTTGCGACCTGGCAGGCATCGCCGTTCCGGCAGAAAAAGCCGGCATCAGCCTTGTACCGACTCTAAGGGGAGAGAAACAAAAGAAAAGCCACCCTTATGTTGTCTCCGAATGGCACAGCGAATATGAGTACGTTACCACTCCCGGACGCATGGTGCGCGGACCGAGATATAAATACACCCATTATCTGGAAGGCAACGGAGAAGAACTGTACGATATGAAAAAAGATCCGGGTGAAAGAAAAAATCTTGCCAAAGACCCTAAATACTCCAAAATACTCGCCGAGCATCGTGCTTTGCTGGACGATTACCTCACACGTTCCAAAGATGATTACCGCAGTTTGAAGGTAGATGCCGATCCCCGGTGCAGAAATCATACTCCCGGCTACCCCAGCCACGAAGGTCCTGGGGCACGGGAGATCCTCAAAAGAAAATAATTCTATAAAAAAGAGTGAAGATTGCTTGCCAGTCTTCGCTCTTTTTATTTCTTTTGCACATCACCATACGAGCAAACAAAATAGTGAATAGTAATTTACAGCATATAATAGCACTCATTGCAGCCATATTCATATCGGCGGCTCTCCATGCAACAAACCTGAACAAAGAACGACTTACCTTACTCCAGCCACTTGTCGAGCATGATCTTTCTTTCAATACAAATATCGATATTACAACGGACAGCATCATCTTATGGGAAAAGCTCTTAAGCCCCGAACTTGAAAAGCAGCAAGAATATCATATTCTGTTTCCATTGAAAATGATGGCAGTTCAGGCATTAATTACGGAAGGAAATATCAGTCTGGCAGTCAACAACGCCAACTCAATGTATCAGCAAGCCAAAGCTATAGATTATCCTTTCGGAACGGCACTGGCATTGCGTGCCCTTGCAGACACCTACCAAAGTTCGGGAAATCCCCAGTCTGCTATAGAGTCTTATGAGGAATCCTTGAAAATAATGCAAAAAATTCCGGCAAGTATTCCATATCTTAAGACAAGCATGTTTCATTTGATCCTGAGCAAACTCAAATACAGGCAAATGACAGATATCGAAAAAGATTTTGCCTATCTGGAGTCTCTTTACCATAAAGAATCAGGTTTGCCCGATGACTTCTATCTGCCTTGCAGCTATGCCTATTATTATATACAGACAAACAACCTTCCAAAAGCACTGGAGTATCTGAAACAGCTGGACTCCATCTACGAAAAATATCCGTATCCCTACTATTCTTCAATCAGCAACTATATGTATGCCGGCTATCATATTGAGTCAAAAGAATATGATAAAGCGCTGAAAGAATATGAAGAATTACTCACCATAACAAAGAAAACGGCTTTATTCAGACATGTTCAGTTATTACAGGAACGCGCCAAAGTCCTGGTACTTATGAATCAGAAACAAGAGGCGTGCAAGATTTATGAGGAGATTAATCATCTCAAAGATTCATTGGACGCCCAAAGTTATCTCAGCCAGATAAACGAACTGCATACCCTGTATCAGATAGATAAAAGCGAACTTAATTATATCAACATACAAAAAAATCTCTATTATTGGAGTCTGTCTGTGATCTTAGTGATCGTAGTACTGATCATCATTGCCATTTTCCGCATCAAGCGCACCAACAATCGTCTTCTGCAATCACAACAGGAACAGGAAAAAGCCAAGAAACAAGCAGAAAAGTCTATCCACACCAAAAGCCTTTTTCTCTCCAATATGAGCCATGAGATTCGTACTCCGCTCAATGCTTTATCCGGTTTTTCAGCTATTCTGACAGAAGAATCCATCGACAACGAAACGAAACAACAGTGCAACGATATCATCCAGCAGAACTCAGAACTGCTGCTCAAACTGATTAATGATGTAATTGACTTATCCAGCCTTGAAATTGGAAAAATGCAATTCAAATTCAACGAGTGTGATATTGTAGCGCTATGCAGAAATGTCATCGACATGGTAGAGAAAATAAAGCAGACTCAAGCGGAAGTACGGTTTTCCACCTCTCTCAGTTCACTGAAGCTGACCACGGACAGTGCCCGCCTGCAACAAGTACTGATCAATCTGCTTATCAACGCCACAAAGTTTACTGCACAAGGCACTATCACCCTGGAACTGGTGAAACAAACGGAAGATACGGCCCTTTTCTCCGTTAGTGATACCGGTTGCGGAATCTCCAAGGAGAACCAGAACAAGATATTCAACCGCTTCGAAAAGCTCGATGAAAACGCACAAGGCACAGGACTCGGATTATCTATCTGCCAGCTTATCATCGAGCAACTGGGAGGCAAAATATGGATCGACCCGGACTATGACAAAGGAGCACGTTTTCTGTTCACACACCCGATTTGCCATGCGCAGATAAAGAAGGAGGAAACACGATGAAACGACTGATATTACTGATCATCACCTGCTATGGCCTACTGTCGGGCTATGCAAACACCGATACAGCCTCAGACAGTCTGCTGCAAGTGTTGCAAACGCTGCCGCATGACACCACACGCCTCTCTACCCTGAACGACATTATCAAGATAGAGCAGAACAACTACAAATGTATCCAGTATTCGGATTCGCTGATGCAGGAAGCGTTAAAACTGAAAAATGACAAGTATGCCAGTTTAGCCGCTTATTATCATTTGTTGTATTATTACAACCGTTGCGAACAGGATAGTGTAGCCAAATGGATAGTCAAGATGGAACCGTTGGTACAAAAATCCGGTTTATGGGATTATTTCTTCGACGCCCGACGCTTTCAGATTGACCTATACACCTTTACCGAACAATATGAGCTTGCCATCAGCGAAGCAAACAAGATGAAACAGAAAGCCCTTGATATTGACAATAACCGTGGAACGGTAGCTGCTTATCAGTGCCTGTCCAACGCATATATCGGCAGCCAGCGCTGGGACGAGGGGCTCAAAGCATTGGAAGAAGCCTACAGGCTGCTTCCAAAGAATGGCAATGCGGTAGTCCATATCTCCGTCCTGTCACAGCTCATATCCGTAACCAAAGAAATGAAGGACAATTACAGGCAACTAAAATACCTGCAAGAGTTGGAAAATGTACTCCGTAAATTCATCATTGACAATCCATCTCTAAAAGACGGATTTGCAGACGTATTCATTTTCAATGAGATTTTCTATGCGCATTATTACCTGAATACCAATCAGCCCCAAATTGCTTATTCACATATAGAAAAGTCTAAAAAGTATCTGACTGAAAATACCTATTTCATGTATAAGGTGCTCTACTACGACATCTATGCGAAATACTATCAGAGTATCAAACAATATCAGCAGGCATCAGCCTACATCGACACGACATTAACTATGCTCAAGAAAGATTTCACCAGCGACTATGCCGAACAACTGCTGAAACAGGCTAAAATATGGGTGGAAGCCGGAGATAATAACAGAGCGACAACTCTCTACCAACAGGCACTGGCCATCAAGGACTCAGCTGCCATGGCACTCTCCAACACCCAAATGGAGCAAATCAAAAAAAGCTATAATCTGGATAAGATAGAACTGGAACAACAAAAGCAGACCAACCAAATACGTCTGATCAGCCTGATCGTAATCAGTGCCATTCTGATCGTATTATTTATTTCCCTATTCCGGCTCTCCAAAATCCGCAAAGCCCTGAAATATTCCGAGAGCGAAATACGCAAAGCAGCGGAAACGGTACGGGTAACCAACGAAATAAAAAATCGCTTCCTGTCAAACATGAGTTATAACATCCGGACCCCGCTCAACAACGTGGTAGGTTTCTCGCAACTCATAGCCAGCGAACCGAATATAGATGAAAAAACAAGAGAAGAATACTCGGCGATCATCCACCAAAGCTCAGAAAGATTAATGAGACTGGTCAATGATGTACTCGACCTGTCTCGTCTGGAAGCCAAAATGATGAAGTTCCAGATACAAGACTATGATGCTGTCTCACTTTGCAACGAAGTATGCTACATGGCACGCATGAATAATGAAAAGACAGGCATTCAAGTCCGCTTCACTCCGGAAGTCGAGTCACTGTCCCTTCGCACAGATACCACCCGATTGGGATACGCTCTGCTCAGTACCCTGACCTATCCGCATGAACATGAAACAGAGGGACAACAGGAGGAACGGATTATCCGCTTTACATTAAGCCGGAAAGGCGAAATGCTTTATTTCCGCATTCTCAACTCTCCATTGGCGGACGAGGCTTTCACCTCACAGGAGACCGGCATCAGGCATGAGATCAACCAGTTATTGCTGGCTTACTTCGGAGGAAGCTATCAGGTAAACGCCCGGGGAACGGAAGGCCCGGAAATTGTTTTCACCTATCCCATTGCTTCAGAATCGGAATAAAGCGCTATCTTTGCAAAATGTAAACTTAAACGCTTAATTATGTATACCAACAAACAGATTTGGAGTGTCAGTTACCCGATACTACTCAGCTTGCTGGCGCAAAATGTCATCAATGTCACCGATACCGCATTCTTAGGGCACGTTAGTGAAGTGGCCCTGGGAGCTTCGGCTATGGGTGGACTATTTTATATATGTATATTCACCATCGCTTTCGGATTCAGCACAGGATCACAAATTGTCATTGCACGACGCAATGGAGAAGGACGCTACAGTGATGTAGGTCCCGTAATGATTCAAGGGATTATGTTCCTCCTGTTGATAGCTATATTGATGTTCGGCTTCACCAAAGCGTTCGGAGGAAATATCATGCGGTTGCTGGTTTCTTCCGAATCCATCTACGAAGGCACTATGGAGTTTCTGGACTGGCGTATTTACGGGTTCTTCTTCTCGTTTGTCAATGTCATGTTCCGTGCCCTGTACATCGGCATCACACGTACCAAGGTCTTGACCATCAATGCTGTTGTCATGGCATTAACCAACGTCATATTGGACTATGCACTGATTTTCGGTAAATTCGGTCTGCCGGAAATGGGAATCAAGGGAGCTGCCATCGCTTCTGTACTGGCGGAAGCCTCTTCCATTCTCTTCTTCCTGATCTATACATATATCAGTGTTGATTTGAAAAAGTATGGTCTGAATCGTCTGCGCTCGTTCGATCCGGCATTGCTGATGCGTATTCTCAGCATTTCTTGCTTCACGATGCTTCAATATTTCTTATCGATGGCGACCTGGTTCGTGTTCTTTGTTGCCGTAGAACGGTTGGGACAACGGGAACTGGCCATTGCCAACATTGTCCGTAGTATCTACGTCGTACTGCTGATTCCGGTGAATGCACTGGCAACAACGACCAACAGCCTTGTCAGCAATGCCATCGGCGCAGGAGGTATCCAATACGTCATGCCGCTTATCAATAAAATAGCCCGATTCTCGTTCTTCATCATGCTAGGACTGGTGGGATTGTCGGTTTTGTTTCCTCAGTTCCTCCTCTCCGTATATACCAGCGAAGCAGCGTTAATCACCGAGTCCGTGCCTTCGGTATACGTTATCTGCTGCGCCATGCTCATTGCATCAGTAGCCAATGTCGTATTCAACGGCATCTCCGGAACAGGAAATACGCAGGCAGCCCTGTTGCTCGAAACCATCACGATTGCCATTTACGGTTCCTACATCGTTTTCGTCGGAATGTGGCTCAAAGCACCGATTGAAATCTGCTTTACGATTGAGATTCTGTACTATACCTTGCTGTTGATAACAAGCTATATTTACCTCAAAAAAGCAAAATGGCAGAATAAAAAGATATAAATACAAGAGATTTTTGTACATTTGCAGGCTCAAAATATTAATTCGTAATTAAATAACTATGTTCGATAATTTAAGTGAAAGACTAGAACGGTCATTCAAGATTCTGAAAGGTGAAGGCAAAATCACCGAAATTAACGTGGCGGAGACGCTGAAAGATGTACGTAAGGCATTGCTTGATGCCGACGTTAACTACAAGGTTGCAAAAACTTTCACTGACACGGTGAAGGAAAAAGCCATCGGTCAGAATGTACTTACGGCTGTGAAGCCAAGCCAGTTGATGGTGAAGATTGTGCACGACGAACTTACTCAGTTAATGGGAGGAGAGACAGCCGAGATTAATATCGATTCTCGCCCGGCAGTAATCCTGATGTCAGGTCTGCAAGGTTCGGGTAAGACTACTTTTTCCGGCAAATTGGCACGAATGCTGAAAAGTAAAAAGAATCGCAAACCGTTGCTGGTAGCTTGTGACGTATATCGTCCGGCAGCTATCGAACAGTTACGCGTATTGGCAGAACAAATAGAAGTACCGATGTACTGCGAACTGGACAGCAAAAATCCGGTAGAAATCGCACAGCACGCTATTCAGGAAGCTAAAGCTAAAGGATACGATCTCGTCATTGTCGATACCGCCGGACGTCTGGCAGTAGACGAACAAATGATGAACGAGATTGCAGCCATCAAAGAAGCAATCAACCCGAACGAAATTTTGTTCGTGGTAGACTCCATGACCGGTCAGGATGCAGTAAATACAGCCAAAGAATTTAACGATCGTCTGGACTTTAACGGTGTAGTACTGACCAAACTCGATGGTGACACACGTGGCGGTGCAGCTCTTTCCATCCGTTCGGTAGTCAATAAACCTATCAAATTCGTCGGTACAGGCGAAAAGTTGGACGCAATAGATCAGTTCCACCCAGCCCGTATGGCCGACCGTATTCTCGGTATGGGTGATATCGTATCACTGGTAGAACGTGCGCAAGAACAATATGACGAAGAAGAAGCTAAACGCTTGCAGAAGAAGATTGCAAAGAATCAATTTGACTTCAATGACTTCCTCAGCCAGATTGCCCAAATCAAGAAAATGGGTAACTTGAAAGATCTTGCCTCCATGATTCCAGGAGTAGGAAAAGCAATCAAAGATATCGATATTGACGATAATGCGTTCAAAAGTATCGAAGCTATCATTTACTCCATGACTCCGGCAGAGCGTTCCAACCCGGAAATATTGAACGGTTCACGTCGTACACGTATCGCCAAAGGTAGCGGAACGACCATTCAGGAAGTCAATCGCCTGCTGAAACAGTTTGACCAGACTCGCAAGATGATGAAGATGGTTACCAGCAGCAAAATGGGCAAAATGATGCCGAAGATGAAAAGATAATCCACCAATAAATACCTTGAAAATATGACACTGATAGATGGGAAAGCAATTTCCGAACAAGTGAAACAAGAAATTGCCGCTGAGGTAGCTGAAATTGTTGCACGCGGTGGTAAACGCCCGCACTTGGCAGCTATCCTCGTAGGGCACGACGGTGGCAGTGAAACATACGTAGCCGCCAAAGTAAAAGCCTGCGAAATTTGTGGATTCAAATCTTCTCTTATTCGTTATGAGAGTGATGTGACTGAAGAAGAACTGCTGGCCAAAGTGCGTGAGCTGAATGAAGACAATGATGTAGACGGTTTTATCGTTCAGCTTCCGTTGCCGAAACATATCTCCGAACAGAAGGTAATCGAAACAATCGACTACCGTAAGGACGTGGACGGTTTTCATCCGATCAATGTAGGTCGTATGTCTATCGGACTTCCTTGCTATGTATCTGCTACTCCTAATGGTATTCTTGAATTACTGAAACGCTATCAGATAGAAACTTCGGGTAAAAAGTGCGTAGTTCTCGGACGTAGTAATATCGTAGGCAAACCAATGGCTGCATTAATGATGCAGAAAGCATATCCGGGAGATGCGACTGTTACCGTATGCCACAGCCGCAGCAAAGATCTGGTAAAAGAATGCCAAGAAGCCGATATCATTATCGCTGCTTTGGGACAACCTAATTTCGTAAAAGCCGGAATGGTGAAAGAAGGCGCGGTAGTAATCGACGTAGGTACCACCCGCGTACCGGATTCCACTAAAAAATCCGGATTCAAACTGACAGGTGATGTTAAGTTCGACGAAGTGGCACCCAAATGCTCCTACATCACTCCGGTACCAGGTGGTGTCGGACCGATGACGATTGTATCGTTAATGAAAAATACACTTTTAGCCGGTAAGAAAGCCATCTATCAATGAGATACACATTGTTCTTGGTAA
>OGQX01003627.1_pt1 | contig 10375 bp, 7 predicted proteins | sample 1553291 | NCBI WGS metagenome assembly OGQX01 (sample SAMEA2580030, study PRJEB22360) | human gut metagenome | biome: human gut; feature: human-associated habitat; material: faeces | place: Denmark | collected 2008/2010 | reverse complement strand
TCTTTTTTGCTACAATCTTCTATCTATCACTCCATTTTTCGGAAGAACCCAATTTGCTCTGTTACCAAAGATCAGGGCAAAGATAGCATCAATAATTTGAGCGATTTTGTGCGGCAACAGCATACGATTTGTGATTTCAGCTCTTCAGACAGTTGGGTTGTCCTCTCGCCTATTGAGCAAAGCATCAAGCGTAAAATTGAGGCGGTGGGGACACCACTCAAAGATTGGGATATTCATATTTACCGCGGAGTGCTTACAGGATGCAACGAGGCTTTCATTATTAATACAAGCAAGCGGAACGAGATTCTTTCCAACTGCAAAGATGCCGACGAACGCCAGAGAACCGAGGAACTTATTCGACCGATTCTTCGTGGCAGAGATATCAAGAGATATGGCTATGAGTGGGCGGGGTTGTGGCTGATTAACACACACAATGGAATAAAAGGCAAGATAGAGCGTATACATATTGAAGACTATCCTGCCATTAAAGCCCATTTGAACCAATATTGGGACAAGATAGAGCACAGAGCAGACCAAGGTGACACTCCATACAATCTTAGAAATTGCGTTTATTTGGAGGATTTTAATAAGCCAAAAATAATGTGGAAGCGAATTGGATCTATTCTTCGATTCTGCTATAACGATAATGGTACCTTGGGGTTAGATAGCACTTGCTTTGCAACCGGTAATAATATTGAATATATTTGCTGTGTTTTAAATTCATCAATGGGACACTATTTGCTAAAGGACAGTCCCAAGACTGGAACCGGAGACCTGTTAATTAGTGTCCAAGCAATAGACCCTATAAGAGTACCGCATATATCAGCAACACTCAGTGATAAGTTCAAGTCATTATTAAAAGAGTTTTGTAATACAAGGAGTAAGGAACTTGATGATGAAATTAACAAAGAGATATTATCATTATACAAATTGAATTCAGAAGAATGTGAATATATAATTAATAATTTCATATAAGTTCTTGCCAATGATCTATTGAGCGGAAAAGAGGACTACGCCTCTTTTCCCTCAATAAAAGCAATTTCTGTAGCATTCAAATGGTATGCTTCGTATATATTATCCTCGCCAATAGGGGGAATTGGAATTTCCAAGACATAAATAGAGAACATCCTTACTGCCTTTTCTCCTAACTGAACAGATAGAGTTTTGTAATACCAATCAATTAGTGGAGAGTTCAGATATTTTTGTAAATGTCTCAACTCTCGTTCATTATCAGTCGTGATAAAGTACGTTGTATTGTTACAATACATTACATCTCTACATAAGCAAAAATTTAAATGTTGAGTGATATCAGCATAAAACAATTTTGGCTTATTAAAATCCTCCATATATAGGGCGCTTATATATGGAAACTTTTCCTCCACTTCGTGCAAACCCTCTTAGGTCATCTACAGTAACCCATATATTATCGCTTTCGTCATAACACTCACCATAGTACATGGTAAATTGCGGTTTTACGACAACCTCACCTTCTTTGTTTGCAAAGCCAATTTTATCGCCACATGTAAAAGGTATAAGAAGCCTATTGTCATCTTGCATATTATATGAAGATGCAGGCAGAATAACTTTGGTATATTGATCTATTGGCAACATTTCTTTCTTATCCATATTATATCATTTTACGTTTTGTAATGCAAAGTTAAATATGTAGTACGAAATCTAAGTTCGCATTTCTAGAGATTTGTATTGTTCCATCATTTCCGAGACTCTTTTCTCTATCTTCTCTCGCATTATTACTGGAGAAAGAACAATGAGTTCCTTGCCAAAACTTGTCAATTCACGAATAAGCTCATAATTCTCCTTGCAATCTATGCTGAAGAATCTTCCACCAGAAAGTGTCGGGTACATTTCTCTAAGCTTCTCTTCTTCACTTCCGCTTATGTTTTTTTGTGAATCGTGAATAGGTTTTGTTGCAACATAATCTTTTGAGATATCACTAACCCAGAAAACTATATTGTACACAGGACTTTCCTCGTTTATCGTTACACCTATTGTATCGTCAAAGACTTCGCTTATTTCACCATCATAATCTATATACTTATGCGAAGGTAACGGAACCGCATTGTCAATTCTGTCAAGACTGAAACAAAGTAGTTTCCTATCTGATTCGGCTGCTGCAAACAGAAACCAACGTCGATTATATTCTTTCAAAAGATACGGATGTATATTGACTGTTAACTCTGTGTGCGGTGAAGAAAACTTATGATAATGCAGTTCCACAACCTGTCGGTGTGAAATGGCAGTAAAAAGTTCACCAAGCAAATTGGAATTTTCCAAAGGATTCTTTGTTAAAGATATTATCTTTCTTTCATTTTTTCTTACACCTAATCCGAGTCTTAACCCTTCCAAAGCATCCAAATTGGGAAGTCCTTCGAGCTGTCCAAGCAATGAAAGTGCTTCTTTCAGCAGATACTCCTCATCATCACTCAAATCTTTTTTGAAGATTGAGAATGATGGTTTTGCATATCGGAGGCATCGCTTGTTATACGATTTCTGCTTTTCGCGATTATATCCTGGATCACTATAACGTTCAATTTCTACCAAGAAAGGTCCCTCATATTCTAAATAGTAAATATCCTTCTCGATTGTTCGACGCCCAACTCCATTCGTGTCGGGATACAATTCGGCAAAACGCTTGTTGACTTCTTCTGTTAAATCATCAAGCGAATAGTTATGATACCGACAACTAAGCAGGTCGTCAAGTATCTTATATCGAGTCATCGCATTCTTATTAGCTGGCATTACTTTACTATTTTAATGATGCAAAGATACATAGATATAACGAACTCTATATTCGCATTATTGTGTTAATGTATAACATTTTCTACATATTTCTTTTCTCAACTGCGCATTATCATACGCCAAGAATATCGTCAAGAACACAGAAACGGCAAGGGTACAAGCCATGCAGACAACCAGGAACTGACGAAAGTGTTTACTTCGATACATTCTCTTTATCCAATACCAGGGATATGTCATGAATATAAATTGGGGCAAGGCTTTCATGGTTTGCGGTATGGGTGGCTGCTCTATTGTCTTGGATTTCTTCGCTTGTATAAGCTTCATCATTGCTGCATATCGCTTTTCCGTCAGTTGGATATTGCGATTAAGAGTCTCTGCATTTTTATTGCAGTTAGCTGTGACGATGTTATACATATTGGCAAGTTCTGTGAAAACTGAGACGAGTTTGTCAACATACTTCTCGTCATCATAAAGGCGAGACTGCAAGGTCACATCTATGGCTTGAGATATAAGCTCGGTCAATTTGTCATCATCAAGCTTTTGTGATGGCGTTAATGTTTCAGGGTTATTACGTTGCTGATAATATTTTGTAAAACAAACATATCTACATCGCCTCATTTTTAAATGATACAAAAAAGGCGTGCAACCGTATCTATAAGATTTCAGTTGTACGCCTTATTATTTATTCTTATTCAGAATGTCTGTTATTAAAAGTCAAACTTACTTCACCTCCTCGAAGTCGGCATCCTGGATATTGTCGTCCGACTTGTTGTCAGAACCGTTGTTCGTGTTCTGCTGCGAACCGGCACCGGCGTTGGCACCACCCTGGAAGCCCTGGGCACCAGCCTGAGCACCGCCCTGACCATACATCTGAGCAGAAGCAGCCTGAACGGCAGTGTTCAGAGCAGCCATGGCCGTATCGATGGCGGCCACGTCGGCAGCCTTGTGGGCATCCTTCAGCTTGTTGAGAGCATCCTCGATGGCCGGCTTCTTGTCAGCCGGGATCTTGTCGGCATTGTCCTTGAGGAAGTTCTCGGTGGTGAAGATCATGGAGTCAGCCTGGTTGAGCTTGTCCACTTTCTCACGCTCCTTCTTATCAGCATCCTCGTTGGCCTTAGCCTCAGCTCTCATGCGCTCGATCTCGTCCTGGCTCAAGCCGCTGGAAGCCTCGATGCGAATCTTCTGCTCCTTGCCGGTAGCCTTATCCTTGGCACTGACGTTCAGGATACCGTTGGCATCGATATCGAAGGTCACCTCGATCTGTGGAACACCACGGCGTGCGGGTGCAATACCCTCAAGGTTGAACTGTCCGATGCTCTTGTTCTGAGCAGCCATCGGGCGCTCACCCTGCAGCACGTGGATGGTCACGGCCGTCTGGTTATCGACAGCGGTAGAGAAGATCTGACTCTTCTTGCAAGGAATAGTCGTGTTGGCGTCGATCAGCTTTGTCATCACGCCGCCCATGGTTTCGATACCGAGGGTCAGCGGTGTGACGTCGAGCAGCACGATGTCGCCGGCACCTTTCTCGTTGTTGAGGATAGCACCTTGGATAGCAGCACCCACAGCGACGACCTCATCAGGGTTAACGCCCTTGCTGGGCTCCTTGCCGAAGTAGTTCTTCACCAGCGTCTGTACAGCAGGAATACGGCTGGAACCACCCACGAGGATCACCTCGTCGATGTCGCTGGTAGAGAGCTTAGCGTCGCGGATAGCGTTTTGGCAAGGTACCAGACACTTCTGGATCAGGTCGTGAGCGAGTTGCTCAAACTGAGCACGTGTCAGTGTCTTCACCAAGTGCTTAGGCACACCGCCCTCAGCAGAGATATAAGGCAGGTTGATCTCAGTGGTCGTCGTAGAACTCAACTCGATCTTTGCCTTCTCAGCAGCCTCCTTCAAGCGCTGCATAGCCATAGGATCTTTGGTCAGGTCGATGCCCTCGTCGGCCTTGAAGCCGTTGACGAGCCAGTCGATGATCACCTGGTCGAAGTCATCACCACCCAGATGGGTATCACCATTGGTAGCGAGCACCTCAAACACGCCGCCACCGAACTCGAGGATAGAGATATCAAACGTACCACCACCAAGGTCGAAGACAGCGATCTTCATGTCCTTGTTGGCTTTGTCGACACCGTAAGCCAGAGCGGCAGCCGTAGGCTCGTTGACGATACGGCGCACCTTCAGACCAGCGATCTCACCAGCCTCCTTGGTAGCCTGACGCTGAGAGTCAGAGAAGTAAGCAGGTACGGTGATGACAGCCTCGTTGACCTCCTGACCGAGATAGTCTTCAGCGGTCTTCTTCATCTTCTGCAGAATCATAGCAGAGATCTCCTGCGGTGTGTAAGGATGTGCTGCACCCTCGATCTGCACCTTAGGATAACCGTTGTCGTTGATCACTGTGTAAGGCACACGCTCAGCCTCTTTGCGGCTCTGCTCGTAGGTCTCACCCATGAAACGCTTGATGGAGTAGACAGTGTTCTTCGGGTTGGTGATAGCCTGACGCTTTGCCGGGTCACCAATCTTACGCTCACCGTCCTTGACGAAGCCCACGACAGACGGTGTCGTACGCTTGCCTTCAGAGTTTGCGATCACTACAGGCTCATTGCCTTCAAACACAGCCACACAGCTGTTGGTAGTACCTAAGTCGATTCCAATAATCTTTCCCATAATTGTATATATTTTATTTATTATTCGATGTTAACTGTTGGACTTGATTGTCCGCCCCTTAAATAACAAAGCGTGTGCCAACGGCTGTGGGCACGGGGAGAGGTATGACATAATGTCACACGCTATATAGAAAGTGCGACAGCCCATGAGCCGTTTTGTCAAAGCCTAAGGATCGCAGGGAACAGGCGGAAAGCATTTTGACAAAAGTCTGTCAACTTGAACATTCATTCCAGAGATGGAAGTATCAGCAAAAAAGAGTGATGCAAGGCGAAAACAAGCATTTTTCCATGTTTTTTGCCCAATCAGACACAGAAAAGGGTGATTTGACTTGGTCAAATCACCCTTTTCTCGCTATAAAATAACCGTGATGACCGGATCATCTCGGTTGTTTCATCAGAAATTCTCTAGAGAATTTTCGGTCAAAGTACCTTTCTGACCGAAGCATCTCAACGATTTCTTCGACGGAAATCAGCCAAACGCTTGTAATTATCTGATAATCAGCAACTTTCTAAAAGTCTCACGAGAATCGCGAAATTGCGGCCAAGAGGACACTTCGTCGCAAAGAATCGATTCTCAGAGGCTGTTTTTTGTCAGTTTATCCAACAAAACAAAGTTTCAGCGATTGTTTACCAGATATGCGCACGCTTGTTCTTGGGCAAGAACAGCTTGTCGCCCTTCTTCACGCCGAAGGCCTTGTACCAGGCGTCGATCTGTGGCAGAGCGGCATTGACACGTGCCATGTTGGGAGAGTGCACGTCGACGGTGATGAGATAGCGAATCACCTCCGGTGTCATATTCGACGCCCATACGCGTCCCCAAGCCAGGAAGAATCGCTGCTCAGGCGTGAAGCCGTCGATAGTGGTCAGCGGATGCTGCTTCATGCTATTTTGCAGGGCAGTGAAGGCAATATTGAGTCCGCCGTTGTCACCGATGTTCTCTCCAAGGGTCTGCTTGCCGTTGATCTTCACGCCGGGAAGCACCTCGAAGCCGGAGAAATAGTCGGCGAGCACCTTTGTGCGTGCGTTGAAGTTCTTCTTGTCCTGTGCTGTCCACCAGTCGTGCTGGTTGCCGTTCTTGTCGAACTGCGATCCCTGGTCGTCGAAGCCGTGGCTCATCTCGTGTCCGATGACGCCGCCGATGGCACCATAGTTCACAGCGTCGTCAGCGTTGGGGTCGAAGAATGGCGGCTGCAGGATGGCTGCGGGGAAGCAGATCTCGTTGGTCGTCGGGTTGTAGTAGGCGTTGATGGTCTGCGGCGTCATTCCCCACTCGCTCTTGTCCACCTTTTTGTTGACCTTCTCAGCGATATATTTGTCGGTAGCCCAACGTGAGATGCGCTGGAGATTCTCGTAGAGGCTCAGCGAGTCGACAACCTGCAGTCCGCTATAGTCTTTCCACTTGTCGGGGTATCCGATCTTGATGATGAAGTTCTGAAGTTTGTCCTTGGCCTGCGCCTTCGTGGCGGGTCCCATCCAGGTAGCGGCGTCGATGCGCTGCGCGAGAGCTGTCTGCAGGTTGTGGACAAGGTCGAGCATCTTCTTCTTGGAGCTTTCGGGGAAGTACTTCTCGACATAGAGCTTGCCGATAGCCTCACCGAGTGTACCACTCACCAGACTTACGGCACGCTTCCAGCGCGGACGGTCCTGCTTGACACCACTCAGCGCAGAGCCGAACTGGAAGGCCTCCTTGCGGAAAGCATCGCTGAGCTGGCTGGAGGCGCCACTGATGACTTTGGCCTCGGCATAGGTCTTCAGATCCTCCAGCGGCGTGTTGGCCAGAATCTTCTCGACCTCATGGATCGGTTCGGGCTGAGCCACGTTGATGCTGTCGATGGCGGGCATGCCGCTGGCCAGCATCACGTTGCCCCAGTCGATGCCGGGGAACTGGTCGACGAGCTCGGTATAGCTCATCTTATGATAGTTGCCGTCGATATCGCGGAGCTTCACCTCGTCGTAGCTGGCCTTGGCGATCTCTGTCTCGATGTCGAGCACTTTCTGCATCTTGCTCTTGGCCGTAGCCTCATCGTTGCCCACGAGTTGGAAGAGATGGGTCAGATAGGTCTTGTAGGCCTCAAGCACCTTTTTCTTGTCAGGGTCGTCGGATGTGTAGTAGTCGCGCGTGCCGAGTCCGAGTCCGCCCTGCCCGATGGCAACGAGGTTCCATGCGGCATTGCGCTGGTCAGCGTCCACGCCGATGCCATACATCATCGTGCCCTCGCCGTTGCGGTCGAGCGCAGCCGTGACGATCTGATACTCGCGTGTGTTCTTGATGGCAGCGATACGGTCGAGTGTCGGCTTCAGCGGAGCCCATCCCTCGCGGTTGAGGCGCATGCTGTCCATCATCAGATTGTAGAGCGATCCGATCTTCTGTCCGAGCGTGCCCTGCTTTTGCGGCTGATTGGCATACTGCAGGATGAGCTCCTGAATACGCTTCTGGTTGAGTTCCTCAAGGTCGACGAAAGCACCATTCTCGGGATGCTCTGCGTCCAAAGGATGGCTCTTGAGCCAACCACCGGCGGCGTAGTGATAGAAGTCGTCACCGGGACGCACAGAGGTATCGAGGTTGCTGCGGTCGATACCCGACGTGGGAGTCTGGGCAAAAGCGCCCGTGCAGGCGAGTGCCAGACTCAACAATACGATTTGTTTTTTCATGTGTGTTTATTTAAAACTAAAATTCTATTCTTATGATTCTGCCTTTGCTGCCTGCGGTTTCATGTACCAGCGTCCGCGTGCGATGCGGAAGAGGAAGATGCAACCGCGGAAGGTGAGCTCCAGTGCCATGGCCACCCATACACCCACGAGACCATAGTGCTGACTCAAGGCATAGGCGAGCGTCAGACGCACGCACCACATCGAGGCGAGGTTCATCACTGCCGGTTTGAGTGTATCGCCGGCGCCGAGGCAGACACGGAAGGCGACGATGCTGGCCGCAAAGAAAGGCTCGGCAAAAGCCTCGATGCGCAGCACGCGCGTTCCCAACTCGCGGATGGCTGCCACAGGGGTGAGGAAGCCGATCATCTCGGGGGCGAAGACATACATCACCACGCCCATCACGGCCATCACACCCATGCCCAAGCCGATGGTCAGCCAGGCAAAGCTGCGACAAAGGTCTTGCCGTCCGGCTCCAAAGGTCTGGCCGACAAGCGTAGAGGCGGCGTCGCCGATACCATAGCCCGGCATATAGCACAGGCTCTCGGCGGTCACGGCAAACGAGTTTGCGGCAATGGCGACATTGCCCAGCGGGGCAACGATCATCGTAGAAACAATCTGCGCGCCATTCATCAGCACATACTGCAAAGCCATCGGCGCACTGATCTTCAGAGCTTTCATCACATAGGCCGGCTGCCAGACAAAACGCTCGCGGTCGAGATGCCAAGCCAAGATAGGGCTGCGACGCACGTTAAACCATACCAGAATCAGCGAGGTGACCACATAGGCCAGCGACGTGCCCAGGGCTGCACCCTCCACGCGTAGGCCGGCTCCCCACAGCGGGACATCCATGCCCAGCACGCTGACGGTGCGTGAAGGGAAGATCAGCAGGAAGTTGAAAACCACGTCAAGTACACACGCCAACACAGCGATGGTGCTCGGCCGACGCATGTCGCCGCTCGACTTGAGCATGGCCGATGAAAGATTTTCCATCATGAAAAACGGAGCGGCCAATGAGAAGATGAAGAAATAGACCGAGGCATCGTGCTGGATGTCGCTGCCGCCACCCAACCACCGGGGCAACGGACCGGAGACGCCACAGGCTACGGCCATGAGCACCAAAGAGAAAACAAAGCAAAACAGATAGCCGTGCTTCATCACCCGACGGGCCTGCCGAAAATCGTTCGCCCCTATGAAGTGAGCTACTTGTACGGCAAAACCCATCGACGCGGCACCCGTCAGCGAGCCGAAGAGCCATGAGGCTGGCTCCACCAAGCCGATGGCGGCACTGGCCTCGGTACCCAACGAGCCCACCATGGAGGCATCGATATAGAACATCAGCACGCTGGTGATCTGGGCCAGGATGGAAGGAATACTCAACTCCACGATGAGCCGCAGCTTCTCACGGCCCATCAACGGGGATCCCTCACGTATCTTGGCCAACAAGGCCTCGCTTTTCTTATTGCTGAACATACTACTCTTTGATTATACTGCAAAGTTACACAGATTCCGCCAAATAACCAAAAAGCGGTGTCCCATATACTGGAACACCGCTCTCGTTATATCTGTTAATACCTATTTTCTATGCTATTCTCCTTCCAATCGCGTGGGGGAACTAAAGGCGCATGCCATTGTTCTCTGCCCACATCCATGCGGCAGCACTTGCTGCACACATGATACTCATCATCATCATATACATCTTTTTACCTCGCTTTCTCTTTATACTATAAACCAATCTTTCTTATTCAATCTTTTACCTTTTCTTCTTCGTTATCCAGAATCGTGTCACCCTGTCTGTCATCCTTACTTCTTCAATCTTTCTTCTCTACCTGAGGAACATCTACCTTACCTTCTTCTTCCTTACTAACACCTATTTTCTTCTATGACTAATACCCTACTCTACTAATACCTTTCTGCATTTACTAATACCTTTCTTCTATCACTAACACCTATCACGTTTCCTGAATCAATCTTTCTTTTTATCTTTCCCAAAACTAATCTTCTACCTATCCGTATATCCTGAATCATCTTCTACCTGTCGTCCTGAACCATCTTCTACCTGCGTTCTCTCTATTTTCTCTACTAACGTCGCATCCTGACGAACTTCTTACCTTGTATATTTCTCTCAACTTTTCAAATATCTCTTGATGTCCTTGCGGCCATCCTTTTTCCTTTTGACACTGCAAAGATAGGATGATTTTCGCAATGCCACAACGATTTCTCTATCGTTTTTATGCAAAAAGAGGGGATTTTTGGTTCTTCCGAAAAATGGAGTGATAGATAGAAGATTGTAGCAAAAAAGA
>OGQX01003624.1_pt1 | contig 10383 bp, 8 predicted proteins | sample 1553291 | NCBI WGS metagenome assembly OGQX01 (sample SAMEA2580030, study PRJEB22360) | human gut metagenome | biome: human gut; feature: human-associated habitat; material: faeces | place: Denmark | collected 2008/2010 | reverse complement strand
CTGAAGGCGGCGCAAGCGAACATCAGGCAGGTCTTGCGCTCGATCTTTATGTCCCACAGTTCGGCGGATGGGCTTTTACAAAATCGGCAGCCGGACGTTTTGTTGATACCAACTGCCGAGATTATGGTTTTATCGTCCGCTATCCGTCCTACGGAGAAAAGCAAACTGGCATCCCCTACGAACCGTGGCATCTGCGCTATGTCGGCCTTCCCCATTCCCAGATCATCATGGACGAATATCTGACTCTCGAAGAGTATATTGACTTGTTTGAACTAGATTCCTTTTATCAGTATGGTTCTTATCTAATCTCCCACCAGAGCAGTCCCGTCGTTGACGCACCATCCGGCTGGAAACATGTAACCGTATCCGAAGATAATCTCAGCGGCTACTTATTTAAGTGGGAGTTTTAACATCACAGCAAAATTTATGTAAACTTTATAGATTAGAAAGCAAGCAGCCCTTAAATTTCTCTTGTATATTCCTTCAGCCACTCATTCTCCTCTGGTGTCATGTATGGAGAAATCTTCTCATAAACCATCTTGTGATAGTCGTTGAGCTGCTTTACATCCTCTGCACTTAAATACTGCTTGTCAATACCGTCAAGGTCAATCGGAACGTATGTAATGTTCTCAAAGCCCATAAACTGACCGTACTGGTTCTTCTCACCCTTAAAGCAGATAAGCTCATTCTCAGTGCGGATTCCGTACTGATCCTGTAAATAGATACCTGGCTCATCTGTTGTTATCATACCAGCCTCAAATGGATTGTCAAAGCCTGGACGATACTGCCAGCGGAAGCTATTTGGTCCCTCATGAACGTTTAACAGATAGCCTACGCCATGACCTGTTCCACACTGATAGTCAAGATTCTCCTTCCAGATTGGCTCACGGCAGATTACGTCAAGACTGATGCCGCTGCAGCCGTAAAGAAATTTCACATTTGCCAGATTCAGGTTACTCTTAACTACCATGGTGAAGTGCTTTTTCTGGATATCAGAAATTGGTCCTAACACGAATGTTCTTGTAATATCTGTTGTTCCAGTGTCATAATGACCGCCTGAATCAACTAAAAGCATACCCTGTGGCTCTAGCTTTGCTGCCGTATCCGGCTCTGCCTTATAATGCATCATTGCTGCATTTGCATTATAACCTGCAATTGTATCAAAGCTGATATCACGATATCCTTCCATCTGCTCACGAAGACTTTGCAGATAGTCTGATACACTAACCTCATCCATCGGAATCTTTCCGACATTCTTCTTTAACCAATACATAAACTTAGTTACGGCAATACCGTCAAGAAGATGAGCCTTTCTTGTATTTTCAAGCTCAATCTCGTTCTTGATAGCTTTCATCAGCTGAGATGGATTTGCCTTACTTACAATATGAACTGTCTCAGGCAGTGCATTTGTGATTCTAAAATTAACCTTTCTCTTATCAAGAAGAACAGTGCTGTGCTCAGGAATAGTCGCTGCATATGCATAGACGTCCTCATATGGGCGAATGGTAATGCCGCACTCTGCTGCCATCTCTTTAACTGCATCACTTAATGCATTCTCCTCAACAAACCACATTGCATCTTCTTTTCCGATTACAAGGAAAGAAAGCACAACAGGAACGTGCGGAATGTCATTTCCTCTAACATTTAAGATCCATGCAATATCATCAAGTGTACTTATGATGTGATACTGTGCCGCTTCCTTTTCCATCTGCTCACGGACACGTGCAAGCTTAGAAGCAGTTGCTTCACCATTAAATTCGTCCTTTAAAACATCGGCTGGCTGATGAACAAGTGCCGGGCGATCTGTCCACACCTCATCTAAAAGATCCTTGTCAATCTTAAGACTTCCATGCTTCTTTGCTGCGATCTTTGCAAACTCCTTTGCATCATTTGTGTTGACTACTCTTGCGTCAAAACCGATGCACTGTCCTTCCTGCAGCTTTTCACCTAAATACTGCATAACAGTCGGAACACCTTCCTGTCCCATCTTCATAAGGCCAAAGCCTGATCCTTCAATCTGGGCTGCCGCCTGAATAAAGTAGCGTCCGTCTGTCCAAAGCCATGCTTCTTCCTGTCCAATAACTGCTACACCTGCAGAGCCGGTAAAGCCAGTTATAAACTTTCTTGCCTTGAAGTACTCTACCACATATTCAGACTCATGAAAATCTGCTGTTGGAATGTAGTAATAATCAATTCCCTCTCTCTTCATGATTGCCCGCAACGCGGTAATTCGTTTGCTGTCCATTTTTTCTCCTTTTTCCTTTGCGTCTGTCCGTTCTCATTATTACAATCGGTCAATTTAGCCGATTATTACTTATTATTTTTGTCTTCAGCCTCTGCATGAAGCCGTGTTAGATGCTGCACAATCGTTCTTTCATATCCATTCTCAGATGGGCGATAAAAATGCTCATTTTCCATGGTATCAGGCAGATACTGCTGTTTCACATAATGGTTTTTATAATCGTGCGCATACTTATATCCATCTCCATGACCAAGCTTTCCTGCACTCTTATAGTGTGTATCCTGCAAATGTGACGGCACTGGCGGTGTCTTATGATTCTGTACATAATTCATCGCCTCTGAAATTGCCATATACGCAGCATTGCTCTTTGGTGCACATGCCACATAAGTAGCAGCATGTGACAATATAATCTGCGCTTCTGGCATACCAATACGCTCAATGGCCTGAGAAGCCGCAACTGCTACGACAAGTGCCTGAGGATCAGCATTTCCCACATCCTCCGATGCACAAATCATGATACGACGTGCTATAAAGCGGATATCTTCACCTGCATATAGCATACGCGCCAGATAATAAACTGCGGCATCAGGATCAGAGCCACGCATACTTTTAATAAATGCACTGATCGTATCATAATGATTATCGCCGCTCTTATCGTAACGCACAGCACGCTTTTGAATACATTCCTGCGCCGTATCAAGCGTGATATGAATCATTCCATCGTCAGAGCGGTCCGTCGTCAGCACTGCAAGCTCAATGCCATTTAATGCGGCGCGTGCATCACCGTTTGCAGCATCACTTAAAAATTCAGCGGCATCATCATCAAGCATAGCATGATAGCTTCCCATACCACGCACAGGATCGCTCACGGCACGCTTAATCAGCTCTTTGATGTCTTCCTTTTCCAAATTGTGCAGCTCAAAAATAATGGATCTGGAAATCAGAGCTGGATTTACCTCAAAATATGGGTTTTCTGTCGTTGCGCCAATCAAAATGATTGTTCCATCCTCTACAAATGGAAGCAGATAATCCTGCTGTCCTTTATTAAAACGATGAATCTCATCAATAAAAAGAATAGTCCTGCGTCCGTACATTCCCTGAAGGTCTTTTGCACGCTTTACTACGTCCTCCATATCTTTTTTTCCGGCTACAGTTGCATTAAGCTGTGTAAACTCAGAGCTTGTCGTATTGGCGATCACCATCGCAAGCGTTGTCTTTCCTGTTCCTGGCGGACCATAAAAAATAACGGAGCTAAGCTTATCTGCCTTAATTGCGCGGTACAGCATCGTATTCTTCCCGATGATATGCTTTTGACCAACAACTTCATCAAGTGTTTTTGGACGCATACGCGACGCAAGCGGTGATTCCTTTTGCTGAGTTTCTCTCATATAATCAAATAAATCCATACTCATTGTCCTGTCCATCTCTTACTATTCACGGTGGAGACTGGCAAATCACTTTGCAAGTTTCTTTGTGAACTGTATCCAATCTTAGCACGTTTAGCAGCAAAAAACAACTATGCAAACAGCAATTCCTCAACAGTAACAAATTCATATCCCTGACGCTGCAATTCATCAATCACAATAAAGGCAGCCTGCACACTTGTCTTATAAATATCATGCAATAAAATAATATCCCCCGGCTTAACCTGACGCAAAATATCTGCTGCGATCTGTTTCGTATCTGTGCGCTTCCAGTCAAGCGGATCAACATCCCAGTAAACTGCAATCATATTTTGCGGACAATCTTTTTTATGATCCCATTCTCCATACGGTGGTCTTAAGTAAATAACTTCCTGCCCTGTAATCTCCTTAATTACATCATTTGCTGCCTTTACCTGTGAACATGCCTGACTGCTGCTTAACATATTCAGCTGAACATGACTATATGTATGATTTCCAATTAAGTGACCTTCCTCACTCATACGGCAAATCAACTCTGGATTTTGCTCTGCCTTCTCACCAATCACAAAAAAGGTGGCACGTACTTTTCTTGCCTTAAGCCCATCAAGCAGTAACGCTGTTGTCTTAGCATCCGGACCATCATCAAATGTAATAGCAACCTTTTTTTCGTCCCTCTGCCAGACGATTTGCTCAGACTCTCCTGCTGCCAATACATAAAAGCAACAGGAAATAAGTACTGCTACGGACAAGAGCATTACTATACTCCGCATTTTATTTACTTGTGTTCCGTATATTTTTGACTGTTTGGACATACCAGACTCTTTCTTTATGTCTTACCTATTTTTATGTCACATTCAAGTTTCTAATGCATTGCACTCGAACCATTTGCCTAGATATCGGGACACATACAAAAAGGCACACCAGCCTTCTAAGCTGATGTGCCAATTTAAAAGCAAAATTACTGTGCCTTCTGCATCTGAACCTGAGGTTCTTGAGTCTCTGCTTCGGAAGAACCCTCCTCTGTATCTGCCTCAGTCGTATCAGTAATAGTTGAACGATCTGCCAGTGTTACAGTAATCTGAGTCTCTGTATACTGGTTGCCGTTTGGTCTTTGGACTGTGATTGTAACACTCTCACCTGCTGCGTAGTAAGAAAGTGCAGATCTAAGTGTTTCAAAACTAGATACCTTCTGTCCATCAACTGCGGTAATGATATCATTCAGCTGCAGTCCCGCATCAGATGCCGGGCTTCCCTCTGTGATCTTCGTTACCATTGCGCCTTCTGGCATACCAAATCTCTGTACATACTCAGTCGGTACGTCAACGCCCTGAATGCCAAGATAACCTCTCTGATCCTCATCTATCTGAACCTTTGTCTTCTGATTCATCATGTTGTTGATCAGATCCTCTACGGAAGAAATCGGAATTGCATATCCCATGCCCTCTACGCCTTCACCTGAGCTCTTTGCAGAGTTAATTCCAATCAGATGACCGTTTGCATCAAACAGTCCGCCGCCGCTGTTACCAGCATTGATAGCCGCATCAATCTGCATCATACTTCTTGTTACATTATCATCAGATGTAGTTACGTCCTTGTTAAGTGCACTTACATGACCAAATGTGGTAGTCTGACCAAGACCAAGTGCATTTCCGATTGCCATTACACCCTGACCAACCTTAACATCATCAGAATTGTCAATAGTAGCAACAGAAATTGCATTTAAGGTATCCTCTGGAATGTCAGACAGCTTTACTGCCAAAACTGCGATATCTGCATCAGAATCGGCACCCTTTAAGTTTGCCTCTACCTCAGTTCCATCAACAAATGTAACTTTTCTTTCCTTGGTGGAAGCTGTATAGCTGTAATACATTGTGTTGCCTGATTTGTCATATACAGCAACATGGTTATTTGTGACAATCAGAAGCTCATCCTCTGTCTTTCCGATAATTACACCTGAACCATATGCCTCAGACTCCTGTGTTGATGTCTGATTCTGATTCTGACCATTTCCATAGAAGAAATTAAAGAGATCAGAACCACCGTTTGATGTACTGGTAACTTCAATTACATTTGTTACAGAAACAACCTGCGGCAGGCACTGTGCAGCCAGATCTGAATAATCAGTAAGGGAAGATGCCACAATATCAGGTGTTGTCTCATCCTTTGAAAGATTCATTGTGGATGCTGCCTGAACGGTATTTTCTGTGTTCTGATTCAAAAGTGATCCGCCCCAGAAGCTTCCGCCAATAACTGCAACACCTGCAAGAACTGCTGCTGCCTTGTGCAGATTTCTTCTTGACTTATTTTGTCTTCTCTGCTTTCTATTTCCTTTATTTTCATTATTGTTGTCATAATTAAAATTGGTTTCTGGATACATCATAATAGAACCTCCTATATAATAAGCCTTACATTTAGCTTGGCTTTGTTTCTTTGTTATGTCTATATACTATCAATGATCTGTGTTTAAATTGTGTACTTTTCTTTAAGCATTCGTGAAAAAAGCCCTGCATACCACATATTTGTGATATACAAGGCTTTTTAACTTTATATCGTTTCTGTATTTACTGTCCGACTCCAAATGCTTTCTGAATGGTATAGCTAATGTCTTTTACTGTCTGAGATGGTTCATATCCATCATCGCCAAACAAATATGTGTGAAGCTTCTTTACATCTCCTGCCAGATCAGTGCAGACTAATGAATCCTTTACGCCAAAGACACCAAGCGTTCCAAGTGTCAGATCATACGTATACGGGAATCCTTCTGTATCAGTAATACTATAGCTGTTTACATCTGCTGCCAGAGCAAATAATTCATCATTTGACAGCGTTGTATTGATATTTGGACACGCATAGCGCACTGCTGTAAGAAGCGCTGACGGTGATGCTACCTTTGCCTGCTGAAGCATCTTATCGATTACTTCGCGCTGACGGCTTGTTCTTCCCATATCCATACCTGTCGTATAACGGTTACGACAATATGCAACTGCATATACACCATTACAAAGCTGATAACCTGCCTGTGCCAGCTGAGGCTGCCAGATACCTGTTGCCTCCTCGATCTCCGTGATGTAACCTGTAATATATCCCTTTTCAACTTCTTCCGGAGTGATATCAAGATAAATGCCGCCGATCGCATCAATAACACGAATAAGTGCTGCCCAGTTAACTACAACAACATCCTGAATCTGAAGATCAAGATTCATATTGATCATACTGATCATATCAGTGTCGCTTCCCTTTGCAAACTCAGAATTTGCAAGGTCAAATTCATCTCTTGAATACATCTTAAGAAGTGTATCACGATAAATAGACACCAGCTTAACTTCCTTTGTTTTTACATTGATGCTGCAGATCATCATAACGTCAGACTGAACACCATTTCCACCGCCAAGATTAGCCTGATCTCTTGCATCAACACCAACTAATAAAATATTCCAGTAACCATTTACTGTTTCCTGATGACTTAAAATATCATCGACTGTCGTAGCCTGTGTAACCTCACTTACATTAATCACACTTCCAGGCTTTGCAGATGAAGACTCTGGCACACTTTCCTGCTCACCAGATTTTTCAGACTCTTTTTCCTGTTCCTTGCTTTGCGGCTCCGTCGTGGCTGTCTGCGCCTCCTCCTGCTGATCATTATCTCCATTATTTGCAAACGTTGCTACGTAAATTTCTTTCTGATTAATTGTTGAACGCTGCATCGTGTTGAGAATACTAACTGCATAACAGCAAATAGAAAGTGCACAGACAAGAAGGAACTCTGTAATTACTAAAAGAGTTCGTCTGACTCTTCTTGCCTTAGCAGCCTTTTTTCTCTGCTGCTCTCTTTTGTTTTTCATTGAGGAACGTTTTTCAGCCATTTTCTTATTATGCCTTTCTGTAGCCTGCCATCTATACAGGTACTATTTTTTTAATATGCATTCTTATTGACAAAGCCTTTAAATACAGTCAAGAATAAAATCCGGATATCAAAGCTGACACTCCAGTTTTCAATGTAGAAAAGATCAAGTTCAATGCGCTTACGAATGGATGTATCTCCTCGAAGACCATTCACCTGTGCCCATCCAGTCATACCTGGACGAACCTGATGCTTAATCATGTAACGTGGAATCTCTTCCTTAAACTTATCGACAAAAAACGGTCGTTCCGGACGCGGACCAATCAGGCTCATATCGCCCTTTAAAACATTAAAGAGCTGTGGAAGCTCATCAATACTTGTTTTCCTTATAAATCGGCCAACCGGAGTCACTCTCACATCGTTCTTTGTCGTCCATTTGCTTACCTCCTCGGAAGCCTTCTGAACAGTCATTGAACGAAACTTATACATTTTGAATGTACGATTGTGAAGCCCGACACGCTCCTGCTTAAAAATGAGCGGTCCCGGTGAGCTTAACTTTACTGCAATAGCAGCTGCCAGCATAATTGGTGAAAACAAGACTATGCAAAGCAGCGATCCTACAATATCCATCGCACACTTTATAAATGCATTTCCTGCCTCCATAAGCGGTACATGGCGTATATGGATAAGCGGAAGGCCAAGAAAATCAACCGTATATGGCTTCGTGGAGATGATATCGTTATAATCTGGAACAAACTCGGTGTGAACACCTGATTTCTCACAAACATGAACGATCTCCTCGAGACGGTCGTATTCCTTTAGCTTCAATGTAATGATGATGCTCTCTGCAATATTTTTTGAAAGATATTCCTCCAAAGACTCTATTGGACCAAGAACTGAAATGCCCCTCACTGACTCATTTGTGTGTAAATGATCATCTAAGATACCTAGAATATCATATCCCCACTGCTTATGCGTCAGAACACGTTCAATATAAGCCTCTGCTGCCTGACTGTAACCGACAATCAATACTGGTTTTCGGTTGAAGCGGCTGTTTCCAAGCTTCATCAGGATGAATCGGAATATATTTCTCCAGACAACCATAAATATTGTATTTAAAATGGTCATCCATAAAATCATCATTCGCGAAAAGCCAACAATCCAGTTGTAGCCATCTGTGTTTGAGATTACAAAGAATACGGCAAATAAAATCAATGCACCAATAATATTTACTTTGCCGATTAAAACTGCCTCTTTTCTTCTTCCTGTCATGCGAAACGAACCATATATATGGAAGAACGCATACAGCATCAGATAGCTTATAACAATAATCACAAGCGGCGGCCAGTAATTACGACTGTCAAATGGCGCCAGATTATTTTGAAGTGCAAACTGGATCAGATAACTGATCACGTAAGATACGGTCAGCACAATTGCATCAATCACAACACTTACTGCCGTATAGGTTTGTTGTTTTCCTGTATTCATAAAAACCCTTTCAGGAACTGCTTTTTAAGCAGCATGTAAGCCTTTGATAAAGAAAAACTGTCAAAAGCCGTACCTATCATACTTGAAAATTGCCAAAAGTACAACCCCAAATTTCCTGTATTTTGAAATTGTAAGAAAAACGTAACTATTCTGCTTATAGCTTTCGCTTTGCCAGCTCTATAATATACGTAATTGTATTTTCCCACAGTTCCTTTTGTATCTGCCAATAATTTCGTATATCTCTTCCTCTAAAAAATACCTTTTTACATTTTTTTCTAGTTGAGATTCCTTCCTTTAATCCATCGACATAATCCTTTCCAAAGCCGATCTTCATAAAGAAACACCATTTTACAAAATATCCTGCTGCCAATGCCGGTGCATTTAAAATAAGCTGTGGCAGCGGCATATTCTTATAGTTGACATACACTGAATTTCGTGCAGAAAGCTTTACCTTGAAACTATTATATTTAGAACCGCTTGTTCCACTGCCCACATGGTATACCTTTGCTGTCGGACAATATACATTTCGATATCCCTGAATCTTCGCCCTATAGCCAAGATCCAGATCCTCTAAATACGCAAAATGCAGTTCATCAAATAATCCTACCTTTGCAAACAGTTCTCTTCTGTACATAGCAGCACCTGCACAAGCTGAAAAAACTTCAGCCGGCTCACGATAGTCACCAACTGGCTGACCCACACCTCGCTGAAATGCCCAGCCAAGACAAGTGTAAAGATCACCAGCATCATCCATCTTTTCATGGTCATGAAACTGAATCATCTTGCAGCTTACAGAAAAAATATCATCAGCTGATTCCATTGTCTTTATCAGTTCCTCTACCATCTTCGGGAAGGAACGTGTATCGTTATTTAACAACAGTACATATGGTGTCGTGCACATGCCAATTCCCACATTGACACCTCCGGAAAAGCCAAGATTGTGTCTCATTACTGCAATCTTTACCCACGGATAATGTTCTCTTATATAAGAAACACTGTCATCCTGCGATGCATTGTCAATCACAAGCGTCTCAAAATCCTTGCTTGTCTGACGCTCCAATGAAGAAAGGCAATCATCTAAAAAACGCTTTCCATTATAGTTCGGAATGACAATCGTTACTTTCTTTTCCATTCTGCTACCCATGCCTTTCCACAATTATTTTTTTGGTGCTGAATATTCTCCTCGCGCAATCAGCTGCTGCTTACGCGCTTCTTTTATAGTATGGTTAATTTTGTAATACTCCAGATAAGAAAAATTCGGGTTGTAATATGGATCAACAAAAGTTGACAAAATATCCCACTTTGAATTTAAAAGCATCATTAAAATCAGCGACCGACCGGAACTGATTTCACGCGCCGCCGCATGGTTTTCGGATAAGTGGTCGGTGCCGCAGAGCGCGTATGAAAAG
>OGQX01003616.1_pt1 | contig 10399 bp, 14 predicted proteins | sample 1553291 | NCBI WGS metagenome assembly OGQX01 (sample SAMEA2580030, study PRJEB22360) | human gut metagenome | biome: human gut; feature: human-associated habitat; material: faeces | place: Denmark | collected 2008/2010 | reverse complement strand
AGAAGTTAAAGATGAGAATGATTATAAACATGATGGATATATATCATATGATTATTCTAAAATTAGAGCAGATAAGCTAGAATATGGTGTCGTAAGAAAAGCATTTTTCTTAAGTATAATTGTATCTTTCAGTCTAGGATTTATTCTTGTTTTTGTTTTAATAGGATTATATGTTATAATTGAACAAATAATTCATTTTAATAAAAATTACACTAGAACAATAAAAGGAAAAATTTTATTAAATAAAGCCTATGCTTTAAAAAACTATTTAAGCAAATATTCTCTGATAAAAAATCGAACGGAGAAAGAATTAATATTGTGGGAATATTATTTAATATATGCTGTTGTATTAAATGTTAATGTAAAAATTAAAGACGAAATAATAGAAAAATATGTAAGTGAAATTTAGGATTAATGATTCTATTTTAAATAATATGTGCGATTAGAAAGAATTGAATATGGAAATTTGACAAATATAAACTATCATGTTAAGATATAAAACATAATTAAGAGTATATCTAAGAAATAATGGATTTCGAGCGATATAGGATAACCTTATAATACAATGGTTATTTACACGATGTACAGATTTTTAAAAACTTGCAAAGGAGTCTTAAGAAGATTCTTTTGCAAGTTTTTTTATAGAAAGGAGCTGGAATGAATATGCCAAAATTCATACAAATAATTGGACCACAAGCAGTTGGAAAGATGACTGTAGGTCAAGAACTTGCAAAAATAACAGGATATAAACTGTTATATAATCACATGACAATAGAAATGGTTAGATTGATATTTGACTATGATAAAGAAGCTTTTAGAAAGATGAATAGTATAATTAGATATGAAATCTTTAAAGAATTTTCTAAAAGCAATGAAAAAGGTATTATCTTTACAGGATGTTTCGATTTCGGAAATAACTTTGAAAAAGAAAAAGCAGAAACTGATAAATGGATGAGTTTATTTGAAGGAAATTATACAGTTGAACTGGAAACAACATTAGAAGAAAGATTGAAAAGAAATAAAACTGCCAATAGATTAGAACATAAAGAGTCAAAAAGAGATTTAGAATGGAGTGAGAAAGATATATATAGATCTCTTGAAAAATATAGATTTAATTCTAAACCAGGAGAAGGAGAAAAAATATTTAAAAACTTTTATAAAATTGATAATACAAATATATCAGCAGAAAAAGTTGCAAAAATGATAAAGGAAAAATTTGAATTATAGTCAGTAATTTTGATTGACATAAAAACTTTAAAGTGATAAAATAAAACTACAATGTAAGTATTTATACATTGAATAAAATAATTTAATGTAGGAGGATTATTTATGGGAAAAAAATGTCGGTTCTATGTAGACATAATGGCCATGCATGAAGAAGTTACAGGATCATGTAATCTTGCAATAGTCAAATTTCCAAACGGAGAAACATTACGGTTTGTTACAGACTGTGGTTTGTTTCAAGAAAGGAAGTATGATGAATTAAACAATGAATTACCATTCGACCCAGAAAAAGTCGATTTTTGTTTAATTACACATACTCATGTGGATCATATTGGTAGATTGCCATATATGGTAAAAAAAGGCTTTTATAGGCCGATTTATGTAACAGAAACCACAAACAAATTATTACCGCTAGCCCTGAATGATAGCTTTAAAGTTTTGAGTTCAGTATCAAAAAGAAAAAATGTTAAATGTTTATATTCTGAAGCAGATGTAGACAAAACATTATCTCTTTTGAAACCATGTAGGTATAATGAAACGATTCGAGTTAACGACAATGTGAAAATTACATTTCTTAATAATGGACATCTTGTTGGAGCTGCACTTATTCTTGTACAAATTAGTTATCCAGAATATGAAGATATTAATTTATTATTTACAGGTGACTATAACAATAAGAACATGTTTTTTAATGTTAATCCAATACCAAAGTGGATTTTAGAATTACCATTAACTGTTATTCAAGAATCAACCTATGGAGACATGGATTCCACTGAAATCAAAGAAATTTTTAAAGAAAACATTAAAAAATGCATAGAGTCTAATGGAACTGTATTAACATTAGTATTTTCATTGGGACGTGCACAGGAAATTTTGTATGAGTTAAAATGCATGCAAGAAAATTGTGAACTTGATAGCAACATTCCAATCTATTTTGATGGAAAATTGGCAATTAGATATACCAATTTATATATTAAAGATGGATTGGGTATAAAACCAGAAATGAAGGATTTTTTACCTCAAAATTTGACATTTGTGGACAATGAAAGCAGAAGTGATGTATTAAAGAGTACAAGCAAAAAAATAATTGTTACAACTTCAGGAATGGGTTCATATGGACCTGCACAGGTATATATACCAGAATATATATCAAGAAGTAATACTTTGATACATTTTACTGGATATACTGCTGAAGGAACAATGGGAGGTAAGTTAAAGAATGCTGAAACGGGTTCAATGGTAGAGGTAGGAGGATTGATTGCAAAGAAAAGAGCAAATGTAGAATATACAACAGAATATTCTGCACATGCAAAGGCTGATGAAATGATTGAGTTTTTAAAACAATTTAAAAATTTAAAATTGGTTTTAGTTAATCATGGAGAAAGTCAAACAAAAAACATTTTTGCAGAAAGAATTGTGGAAGAGGTTAATGCTAAAAGAGTAGGATTACTTGGAAGAGAATATTTTTTCAGAATTGATTCATATGGTTTAGTGAAAACTTTATCGACAAAATTTCAATAATAATTTATGCGTTTTGTAAAATGCATAAAAGGAGGTTTTATTATGGCAAAGGTACGGAAAATCTGTAATACAGGAAGTAACAAAAAAATAATTATTGTGAAAACTGTAAAAAAGTCAAAACAAAAACCAAAAGAAGGTAATCAGTTTGGCTCAGGAAATTCAGGAATACAAACACCAACAGGAAGTAAATCAAAGCCAAAAGAAATACTTCCAGACATAAAGGACATGGAAAAAGAAGTATTAAAAAGCATTATAGGACAAGATGTAGCTGTAAGGAAAATTATTACTGCTATATATAGAGCAATAAATTTTAAAACTGTAAAATCAAATATTTTGGTTATTGGAAATAGTGGAACAGGTAAAACTGAAACAATTAAACAAATAGCCAAGAGACTTAATATTCCATACACTATTGAAGATGCTACTAAATATACCCAAGAAGGATATTATGGAGCAGATGTAAATGAAATGATTTTGAATTTGCTTGAAAATTCCAATATGGATATAAAAAAAGCTCAAAATGGAATTATAGTAATTGATGAAATTGATAAAAAAGCAGGTCATGAAGTATCTCATGATGTTGCTGGAACAGAAGTTTTAAAAAGTTTGCTTAAAATTATTGAAGGAACAACGATAAAAGTTCCTGTAGAAATGGATTCTTACAATGTAAAGCTTGTTGATTTTGATACTAAAAATATTATTATTATATTTTTAGGTGCTTTTTCTGGATTAGATATAATTAGAGACAAAAGGTTAAATTCTAATCCATTAGGTTTTTCGATTAAAGAGGAAACTCATAAATCAAAAGCGAAATTTTTAAAGCAGGATTTGGTTAAGTATGGTCTGCCAGAAGAATTTGTAGGAAGAATTGATACTATAATAGAAATGAACGAACTTACAAAAAAAGATTTGGCACTGATATTAAAAAAATCAGAATTATCCATATTTAAAAGGTACCAAAATGAACTTAGCAATATGGGAATAACATTAATCTATAATGATGATTTGTTTGAAAGTATTGCAGAAAAATCACTTGTTCTTGATACAGGTGCTAGAGAGCTTAGTAATACTGTAAATTATATGTTTGAAAACATAGTGTTTGATGTTCTTTCAAATCCTAACAAATACAAAAAATGTATTTTGGATTCAGAGATTGCTCAGGATAATACAAAGTATACATTGTCATGATAACAACAAAGTTGTCTTATGGAACTATTCTATAAGGCAATTTTGCTTTTTTAATGAAAATTATTGACTTGACCATAGATTGCTTGTAAAATGATAATATAAAAATAAAGAAATAAGGAAAAAAGAAGATATGAAAGAAAATAAAGTAAAATATGAATATACAAAAACTCCATTAGATTATCAAATAACAGAATATGATTGTGGGACAACTACTCTTTTAAATTCTTTAAGATATTTATTTAAAAGAAGCGAAATATCTCCAGAAATATATAAATTTATTATGCAATACACTTTAGATAAAACTAATAATTTAGGAGAAATAGGAAAAGGGGGAACATCTGTATATGCTTTAGAGTTTTTAAGTAATTGGCTAAATGAAAATGCTAATAATAAAGGAATGAATATAAAATGTTCTAGTATTTCTAAAGATAAAATATCTATTTATAATTTGGAATTAAATGAAAAAATTAAAAAAGGTGCAGTAGCAATAGTTAGAATATATCAAGATTGTGATCATTATTGCTTATTAACTAAGTTAGATGAAGAATTTGCATATTTATTTGATCCATATTATTTAAATATAAATTATTATGATATATCATATACTAAGGATAAGAAAAAGGGAAGAGCTATATTAAATAAATATGCTGCTAGAGAACTTCCAGTATTTGAATTAACAGACGACGACGGGAATTATTTATATTTTTCTTATGCAGAAAGTAGATTGTATAAATTAACCAAAGAATTTATTATATCTAAAGTAAAAGAATACGAACATAATAAAGAATAAATATATTTTATCTATGTTAGCAGAAGATCTCAAAATTGGAGATATTATACTTGTAGAAGGAGGAAGTAGTAATTATAATATAGAAATTTTGGATATATCATCACCTAATATTAAATATAGATATACTGATTTACCTAAAACTAATAATTGGGCAGACTTTTCTACGTTTAATAAAACTTTTAAAATACTTGAAATATTAAAAGAAGGAGATGGAAAAAGAAAAGGAAATAAAACTATAACAGTATCAAAGAAATCTAAGAAAAAATGAAAGTAAAAATATATAATAAATCTAATAACGAACTACCTAAATATAAAACATCTGGGGCAGCAGGGATGGACGCAAGGGCTAGCTTTAGTAATATTGATCCAAAAGATTTAATTAAATATGGTCCTGTTGTATATACTTTAGATGCGGAAACAAAAAAAATTAAATCTATCTCGATGCAGCCAGGGTCAAGAGTTTTAGTTCCTTTAGATATTCATACAAGTATTCCGGAAGGTTATATGATTACTTTACATATTCGTAGTGGAGTAGCTCTTAAAGATGGATTGATTCTTGGAAATGCAATTGGGATTATAGATTTTGATTATAGAGGGAATTATGGAGCTATTTTAGTAAATCCTTCATGGAATAAACCTGTAGATATCTCAGAAGGAGATAGAATTTGCCAATTAATTCTTCAAAAGGTAGAGACATGTGAATGGGAAGAAGTAGATAATTTAGAAGATTTAGATAAAACAGATAGAGGAATTGGTGGATTTGGATCAACTGGAAAACAATGATGCTTATATTAGAAATATTAGGAATTGAATTTTCTACTCCGAATAAATCAGGATATAAAATATTATTCGATGAAATAGAAAATATAGATCTTATTAGGAAAGCTTCTAGATGTATATATAGTTACCAACAAGATTTAGATTTTAAAACATTACAAAATATATCCTCCTATGATCTTAATGTAGATCAAGATCTAATGAATTATATAAAAGTGATGTCAGGAGATTTTGATCATATTTCTACCATAGTAATATATACTGTAAAACATATAAATAACGAGGTTATGTTTTTCTAATGGAGAATGCAAATAACATATTTTCTGAATTTGGAAGTGCTTTAATACAAGAAAAAGAAGATCAAGAGTTGGAATCTGAAATAAAAGGATTCCATACTCTGGATTTTGAATTATCTTGGGAACAATTATCTGCAATTAAGAAAATTATTAAGTTTATAAATAATAAAAACATTAGTAACAAAGACAACACTGATAATAATAAATTATTATTGTCTGGAAAAGCTGGAACAGGTAAAACTTCAGTTATATCACAAGTAATAGCATATTTAGATAACCATAGTTATGATTATGTAGTATGTGCTCCAACTCATAAAGCTAGGATTAATCTAGAGAAACTTACTAAGACTGAAACATTAACATTACATCAGTTATTGTTGTTAAAGCCTAATCTAGAAATTGAACAATTAAATATTAAAGAATTAGAATTTCAAAGTGGGTTGAAACATAATTGGAAAGCTAGAATTCCTAGATTAGTAATAGTAGATGAATGCAGTATGATAACCTCTGATTTATACGAGTTTATAGATAAAGAGTTAGTATCAAAAAGGAATGTAAAGATAGTTTTTCTAGGTGATTCAGCACAACTACGAGGAGTTAAAGATTTAGAAATATCTAAAGTATTCTCTTTAAAGAATAAAATAGAATTAACCAAAATATACCGACAGAAAGATGAAGCTCCGTTATTATATTTATTAGATGAATTAAGAACATCTCCACATTTTGGTAGGTTTAAAGAGTTTAAGTCCAACTATGGATCTTTATATAACTGTAACAATGTAAAAGATTTTATAATCGAAGCTGGAAAGAATTTTAAGAAGGCTATTAGTAAAGAAGATCCGTACTTATGTAGAATTCTTACATATACAAATAAAAGATTAAATGAGTATAATACTGTACTTAATAAACTTTTATTTAATAATAATGAAGAATATAATATTGGAGGATTTCTAACTGGATATGATAACTTTGAGTCCGATGATTATTTTGGAAAAATATATAACTCTCTAGATTATATAATAAAAGATGTAAAGCCTTATATTAAACCTCCATCTCAAATATTTCCTCTAGAATTAAAGGGATTTATATTAACTTTAAGAGATTTTATATATGAAGATGATATAGAAGTATTTATTATATCTAAATATATAGATCCTGAAATATTAAATTCTTTTATATCCTTATTTGAAACAACTAGACTAACTGCTCTAAAAGTAGACAAGAAAGTAAATTCTAGATTATATGGAGCATTGTGGAGTAAATATTATAAGTTACAACAATACTTTGCATCCCCGATTGATTTATATTATGATGGGAGATTAATAAAATCAGCAACACTAAAGCCTGGATATGCTATTTCAACACATAAAAGCCAAGGAAGCTCGATTACTAATGTTTATATAGATATGAAAGATATTTTAAGATGTAAAGATGAAGAGGAATTAAGACAATTACAATATGTAGCATTGTCTAGAACTAAAAATAACATTTATTTATTAAATTAAAATGGATTATAATATAGACTTAAATTTTCCAAAAGATATTCCTGTAGAGATTTATACTCCAGAAGGAGAATTACTCGCTACTGTAACTACTCAAACTGAACTTTTATATATCACAAATCAGATTAGATCACAGAAATTAGAAGGATTCTATATTAAGTTCAAAGATTTAGAAATACGTATAACTAAAGATGGAACTTTAGAAAGTACTCCTGAGGAAATGTTCTGTAATTATCGTAAAATTATTAATGAGACTATATATGGAATGCCTTTTGAAGAATATAATAAAGTAAAAATAGAAGTAGACGTAAACGGAGTTTTAACTGAAGTATATTATAAAGGTAATTTCTATGCTAAATATCTTTCTAGAATGAGTAAAGACTCCTTTACAATAAAAACATATCCAGAATGGATGGATGTAATAACTTCTGTAGAAATGGAAGGAACAACTCAAAGAAAGATATTAGAAGAACTTTCTAATGGAACATCTTTTACAACTATATGTAATCTTTTACTATCTAATGAGAACAACGTATAAGAATGAATTAATATCTAGAGATTCTAAAGGAAAAATTAGAGTAGTATATGCTAGTGCTAAATACCTCCCTATACCTAATGAATTTAGAATCTTTAAAAAAACTGGATTATTTAAAGGAAAACTCATTGAACAGCCTGAGAAAGTTATTACAGAAGGTAAAGCTAAAAGAACTGTTCATCAACAAGGAGATTTAGAATATAATTCTACTATATCTAAGTATTTAGATAAAGGATATAAGAAAGTAGAAGAATTATTCACAAAGCCTTTGGATAAGTTATCAGAAGAAGAAATAAATGAAAAACTTCCGTTAATAAAAACTAATGCCGATAATGTTCCTATTCCAATGGGATGTAAAAAATATACGGAAGTAGCTACTAAAGCTTTTGATAAAGAATATTTAGCTTCAAGAAAATTGGATGGAGTAAAGTGTATCTTCTATCAGAGGGATGGAGAGATTAGGACAAGTTCCAGGGGCGGTAAAGACTACAACATAGCAGCAGAACATCTAATTAATGATCCTGCTATGATAGAGATATTTAAAAAGTATCCGGATATAATGTTAGATGGAGAAATTTATAAACACGGATGGTCGTTACAAAAGATCTCTGGATTAGCTAGAACTAAGGAAATTACTCCTGAAAAATATCAAGATATTATCCAATTACAATATTGGATATATGATATCGCTGATGATAAAATGAAATTTGAGGATAGATGGGAATTAATGCAGGAACTAGAACCTATTATATCTAAATCGTTTCACTTAAAATTAGTAGAACAAACTCCAATTTCTGGATGGTTAGGAATCGATAAATTAAATAAGAAATATGTAGCAGAAGGATTTGAAGGAGTAGTCATTAAACGATTAGACGCATATTATGGATATGGAAAGAAGACTAGCGCAGCTATAAAGATTAAGGACTATAAGGATGAAGAATTTCTTATTGTTGGATGGATTCGAGGATTAAGACCTGAAGAGGATATGTGTTTTGTAATGGAGACTAAATCTGGAAAAAGATTCAAAGCAAAACCTGTAGGAGATAGGAATACTAAATTGGATTATATAAAGAATATGTCTAATATTATTGGACATATGGGTACTGTTACATATTTTAATATGTCAGAAGGTGGAATTCCAACTCAACCTGTATTTAAAACAATTAGATATGAAGAAGATATATATAATAATTATGATGAAGAGGATTAAATAATAATTGAATATGAAAATTGGCAGTAGAAAATCGATCAATGATGATCTTCAAAAGTATGATTACTTAAAAAATAAGTCTTCTTTTATAGAAATAACCGAATGGACTAATGGAGAGGGATGGGATATAGCTATAAATGAAAAAATGTTTAATCTAACTTATGGAGAACTTGAAGCTATAAATTATCTTACTAAAGTATTAGATTATGAATCCAATAAAGTCAAAAATAAAGATTATTAATCAATATAATAATCCTCTTTATTATTGGTGGAAAGTTAGAAAAATATTTAAAAGACCTAAATGTCATCTTATAATTAAGAAAAATTTATGGTTTTTTGGACTTCCTATTAGAAGAGATTATTATAATCCTATTATAAGTATAAGATTCTCAGGGTTAGGATGGAAATGGAAATATGATGAAGTTAGACATGAATGGGATCCTTATATTCAAATATGCTTATTTAGAAAATATCATATTGTATGGATATTTAATTGGGCAAAATATGATGACTTAGATTCTAATACAATAAGTATGGCTACATGGGAAGCTATACTAGATTATTTACATAAGCATAAAACTGTACAGGAATGCGTAGATTTTAATGCTTGGAAGAGTGGTGAAAAGATTCTAACTATAAAAGAAAATATAAAGAAAACAAATATTGCTGGCAAATTAATTAATGCAAATGAAAATCAAAAGTATATACAAGATAGTATCTTATAACTTCTATGGAGGTAGAAAATGTATTTAAAGTCAAATAGGGCTGGTGTCGTTGTAGAACGAATTGGAAGCAAAAGACAGCACAAATATAAACTTACAGAAAAGTCAATCACAATGGTTTCTGCAGGAACATTGGTTATACCGGTACATTTTCTTAGCGACAACTTTCAATTGTATAACCAAAATTGTAATGAGTTAATACAGCCAGAAGGGAACTTTTGGATTACTGCTGAGACCATTGATCCGTATCATGTGGTAATTGATATGTTTTAAGGAGATATAAAATGATAGACGAATATGGAAGAATCAATACAAAATCTCAAGCTATAAGGGAATTTAAAACAGAGCAAATGGCTTATCTATTAAATGACATAAATATAAATCCAGAGAAATATCCAAGTAATTATGAAGATTGGCTTAAATGGCTAGATGAAGTTAGTGGAGACTCTGTGGAAAAATTATAATATAAAATGACGATTTGAAGGGAGATATAAGATGGCAAGATTAAAATGGAACATAGTTCACGAGTGTGACGATGACAACGGAAATCCAACTCAATGGGCTGCTGAAATAAATCATCCGGATTATGGAAGATTCGTTTGGATCGACGATGAAGGTGAGAAGTTTGGAGTAT
>OGQX01003611.1_pt1 | contig 10410 bp, 8 predicted proteins | sample 1553291 | NCBI WGS metagenome assembly OGQX01 (sample SAMEA2580030, study PRJEB22360) | human gut metagenome | biome: human gut; feature: human-associated habitat; material: faeces | place: Denmark | collected 2008/2010 | reverse complement strand
CAAGAAAAACTAAAAGAAAAAATAAAAACTATGGAAGAAGACTGGAAAACTATAAATAATAAGACTGCACTTTACATAGAGCACGAAGAATTAGAAAAAGCAAATGTGTCTATGGTAAAATTTAAAAGATATATTCAATTAGAAGAATATACAGAAGCAATTGCAGAATTAGAAAATTGCAAATATATTCTGGACCATATAAGAGATAAAGAAGCAATGCAGATCATTAACTTATTTTAAAAAATCAAATCCAAATTATTAAAAATTGCGGTATGGTGCTCTTAACCAGAGATTCTAAATGATTCTTTAAAAGTCACTTTTACCTTAATTTTTAAAATTTGAATTTGATTACATTACTCTATAAAAGATGATAGTGCTAAAATATTCTAAACAATAAACCAGTAAAAAATATGTATGCATATCTATAAAACTTTGTGTTTAAAAATTGTTTTTTGTTGTATTCGAAAAAGGAATTTAAGGCACTGCGTTTATCAAAAATAGTAATCAAAAAGCTTTCTCTATATTTAGGAATACTTAACAAAGTTACAGGCCACATGTGTTTTACGATTATGTCTTTTTCCTTATCATTTAAATTAAATAATTTTTCTGCATTATATAAAGCAATTTGAGGGTGAAGAAAAGCATGAAAATGTTTTAAATGCAGTTTCTTTTTAGAACCTCTCCAGTCATACAAAAATAAATCATGTAGCATTGCACCTCTAGCTGCAGAAACATAACCCCAGCCATATTTTTTGCAAAATAAATATGACCAATAGGCAACCTCTAAACAATGTTTATAGCAAGAGCAATCGTAGTGTTGCCTAAAATTTTTCATCTGTTTTACTGTAGGATTTTCTAAAATATCTTTTGTTATATTTAAAAATTCAATTATATTATCATAGTTATATGTATGTACACTAACTTTTTTTTCTCTAACTTTTAAAGTTTGCATCTTATGTTATTACCTCTATGTTCATTTCTTAAATTTATTATAAACACAATAAAAGTCTATGTCAATAAAAAAATAAGAGATTAAAATGGTATTTTCTTGCAATATTTTTAAAAATAATACTAGACAAAAACACTTGTTTGTGTTATTATTGGTTCAATGAAGTTTTTATCATTATAGCTATGAAAAAATTTTTGTTATAAATTAAAAATGAATTTGCAAAGCAAGAAATGGAAGTACTTATGATTGATTTAAAACAGAGTGTTCAATATATTAAGGGTGTTGGACCGAGTAGGGCAAAGTTATTAAGCCTGCTTGGTGTAAATACTGTTGAAGATTTGATTAATTATTATCCGAGAACGTATGAGGATAGAACAAAAATAAAAAAGATAGAGGCGCTTCAAGATGGAGAAGATGCTCTTATTGAGGCTGTGACGGTAACTGCTGCAACCGTTTTTAAATTAAGAAGAAATATGTCTGTTTCAAAAGTTATGGTGCAGGACGATACTGGTAGATGTTTAATTACGTGGTTTAATCAGGATTATATGAGAAACGTAATTCATGCACACGAGAAATATAGATTTTTCGGAAAGGTCACTAAGAAACCTGGGCAGATAGAAATGGCGTCACCTGTTTTTGATGAGGAAGGAAAACGCAAGAATACAGGTAAAATTATGCCAGTTTATTCTACAACAAAAGGATTACCAGACTCAGCAATAAGGCAGGCTGTTGACAATGCACTTTCGATGGTAAATGAGAAATTGCAAGAAACCTTGCCAGAATATATAACTAAAGATTACCATCTAATGGAGCTAGATCAAGCTGTACGAGAAATTCATTTTCCAAGCAAAATGGAAAATTTAACGAGAGCAAGAAATAGATTAGTATTCGAAGAATTACTAACATTTCAACTTGCTTTATTAAGCTTGAAGGAACAATATGATAATGAAATAAGAGGCATAAAATATAGTAAAGATGTACATATGTCAGATGTAATAAACACATTACCATTTAAACTAACAAAAGCTCAACTAAGAGTTCTAGAAGAAATAGACAATGACATGGAATCAGAAAAGCCAATGAATAGACTTTTGCAAGGAGACGTTGGTTCTGGTAAAACGGTAGTTGCAATGATTGCAGCATATAAGGCTGTGAAGAGTGGTTATCAGGTTGCAGTAATGGCTCCAACAACAATACTTGCAACACAACATATAAATAATTTTAATAAAATATTAGAACCATTTGGAATACGTTGTGGGTTGCTAGTAAGCAGTCTAACCAAAAAACAAAAGGGCATACTCCTAGAAAAACTAAAAAATGGTGAAATAGACATATTAATAGGAACTCATGCTCTTTTACAGGAAAATGTAGAGTTTAAAAATTTAGGCTTAGTAGTAACAGATGAGCAACACAGATTCGGTGTAAAGCAAAGAAGCGTGATTGCTGGAAAAGGAAAAAATCCGGACGTATTGGTAATGACTGCAACTCCTATTCCAAGAACACTAGCGATAATAGTATATGGAGATTTGGATATTTCCATAATAGATGAACTGCCACCAAACAGGAAGAAAATTGATACAATAGCAGTAAAAGAAAATATGACAGATAGAATAATTCAGTTTATAAAGAAAAATGTGGACGAAGGTAGACAAGCGTACATAGTATGTCCATTCGTGGATGAAAACGAAGAAATGATGGATGTAAAATCTGTAGAAAAACTAGCAGAAAATTATAAGAACGAAGTGTTTAAGGATTATAATGTAGAAATATTACATGGAAAAATGAAACCAAAAGATAAAGAACAAGTAATGCAAGACTTCAAAGAAAATAAAATAAGCATACTAATTTCTACGACTGTAATTGAGGTTGGGGTGGATGTACCAAATGCAAACATAATGGTAATAGAAAATGCTGAAAGATTTGGTTTGGCACAGTTACATCAATTAAGAGGAAGAGTTGGAAGAGGAGAATTTAAGTCATATTGTATACTAAAATATAACAGTAATTCTGCAATAGTAAGAGAAAGAATGAAAACAATGACAACAACAGAAGATGGCTTTAAAATAGCAGAAAAAGACTTAGAACTAAGAGGTTCTGGAGAATTCTTCGGAACAAAACAACATGGACTACCAGAATTCAGAATAGCAAATATATTTGAAGATGTTAAAATACTAAAATTAGTACAAGAACTTGCACTAAAAATAGAAATGAATGATCCAAAACTAGAAAAAGAAGAAAACAAAAAATTAAAGGCATTAGTAAATAGAGTGAGAGAAGAAAGAATAGAATTATAAGAAAATTTCTGAAAACCCTTGCATTTTTTCCATAAAAAGGGTATAATAGTATTGACATAAGAAGTACGGCAGAAGAGTGGAAACAAATTCCACTCTTCTACAATGTTATAAGACAACATTTAATATGAATATAGGGAGGTATATCTTGTCTAGAATAGAAGAAAAAGTAGAAGAGCTCGTTACAAAGCCAATAAATGAACTTGGTTACAGAGTATACGATGTTATGTACGTAAAAGAAGGCAAAGACAATTATTTAAGAATATTTATAGATAATGATACTGGAATTAGTTTAGATGATTGCGAAAAGGTAAACAATGCAATTACAGATATGCTAGATGAAGCGGATTATATAAAAGACCAATATTTTCTTGAAATTTCGTCTTCTGGAGTAGAAAGACATATTAGAAAAGATTCGCAGTTGCAAGAACATATTGGAAAAGATATAGATGTGAAATTGTTTAAACCATTAAATAAGCAAAAAGAGCTTGAGGGAAATCTTAAACAATTTGACGAAAAGACCATTACATTAATCATAAATGAAGAAGAAATTACAATAGAAAGAAGTAACATTAGCTCGATGAAAAGGGCTTTTAAATGGGAATAATATAATTGAAAGGAATGATTGGAAAATGAAGAAGAATGTAAAAAAGGTAGAAAACAAAGGAATTGATAGTACAGAATTAATAATGGCACTAGATGAACTTGAAAAAGAAAGAGGAATAAAAAAAGACTATGTTATAGAATCTATAGAAACAGCTTTAGTTACAGCATATAAGAGAAATTTTGATGTTACATCAGATAACGTAAAAATTACTCTAAACCGTGAAACAGGTGAGACACACATTTATGAAGAACTTAATGTAGTAAACGAAGTTGAAGATTGGGACACACAAATTTCAGTAGAAGATGCTAAGAAAATTGACCCAAGATATAATGAGGGAGATGTTGTTGAAAAAGAATTAATGCCAAAGAACTTTGGTAGAATTGCAGCTCAAACAGCAAAGCAAGTTATAGTACAAAGAATAAGAGAAGCTTCAAGAGAAGTAATATTTAGCGAATTCAACGAGAAAAAAGGTGAAATAGTTTCTGGTATAGTACAAAAAGTTGATAAGAACATTGTTGTATTAGATTTAGGAAAAATTGAAGGTATAATGCCAATTAAAGAGCAAATACCAACAGAACATTACTATGTAAATCAAAAATTAAGAGCATGTGTTGCAAATGTTGAAAAAGGCGCAAAAGGCTCAACACAAATAATAGTTTCAAGAGCAAATAATGATTTCTTAAGAAAATTATTCGAGCTTGAAATTCCAGAAATTTATGAAGGTTTAATCGAAATTAAGAGTATTTCAAGAGACCCAGGAAAGAGATGTAAAGTTGCAGTATATTCTCCAAATGAAAACATAGACCCAGTTGGTTCTTGTGTTGGACAAAAAGGAATTCGTATTCAAAATATAATAAATGAATTAAGTGGAGAAAAAATAGATGTAATAGAATGGAATGAAGATTCATCTACATACATTGCAGAAGCTTTACTTCCAGCAAAAGTTATGGCTGTTGATATTAAAGATGAAGAAAGATTTGCCCAAGTAATAGTTCCAGATGATCAATTATCATTAGCTATTGGTAAAGCAGGACAAAATGCAAGACTTGCAGCTAAATTAACAAACTGGAAAATAGATATAAAGAGTGAATCTCAATTTAGAGAAATGATACAAGAGCTACAAGCAAATGGTGAAGAAAAAGAAGAAACTGCAGATGCAGAAAACGCTGATGAAACAAATGTAGAAGAGGCAAACGAAGTAGAAAACGTTGAAACATCAGAAGAAAATAAAGACGAAGAATAAAAGGAAGTGTGATACTTGAAGAAAATACCACAAAGAACTTGCTTAGGTTGCAATGAAGCAAAACCTAAAAATGAATTGATAAGAATTGTAAAACAGAGTGACGGCAAAATATTCGTAGACAAAACAGGAAAGGCTGAAGGACGAGGTGCATATATATGTAATAATGTAGAATGTTTGGAAAAGGCCATAAAGTCAAAGAGATTGAGCAGAAGCTTTGAAACAGAAATAAACAACGAAATTTATGAAAGCTTAAGAGGTGTAATTATTGATAAATAGAGAAAATAAAAAGGAATTAAGCACAAGAATAAATATAGGGGGTGGAATTATTGGGTAAAATAAAAATTCACGAACTAGCAAAAGAAATAGGAATGTCAAGCAAAGATGTACTTGAAAAAGCAAAGTCGCTGGGCATAGATGTAACAAGCCATTTAAGTAATGTGACAGATGAACAAGCAACAGAAATTAGAAATGCATATTCAAAAAATAATAAAAATAATGTGAAAAAGGAAAATAAAGTGGAAAATAAGAAAGAAACAAAAAAAGAAACAAAGAAAGATAACAAAAAAGATACTCCAGTAATTATTAGAAGAGAAGTTATATTAAATGATGAAGAGGATTCTAAGAAAGATAATAAGAAAGCTGAAGAAAGAAAAGATGTAGGTTTTGTAAAAAGAAGAAATAACAACGATTATAACATTGTTTACAGAAATAAACCTAATAAACCTCTTACAGTAAATGAATTATTTGGACTTGGTAAAAAAGAAGAAAAGCCAAAGGCAGATGTAAAAGCCGAAACTGCAAAGAAAGAAGAAGTTAAGAAGGAAGAGAGTACTGCTAAAGCTACTACAACTGAAGTAAAAACAGAAACTGCAAAAGTAGAAAAAGCCGAAACTACAAAGGCAGAAACTGTAAAAACAGAAGCTCCAAAGTCAGAAGCTAAAGCAGAAGTAAAGCAAGAAGCTGTAAAAGCAGAAAGTTCTAAACCTGAAGTTGTAAAGAATGATAGAGCCGAATCTCATGACAGAAATGACAATTATAGAGGCGAAAATTCTAGAAACGACAACAGAGGCGAGTATTCAAGAAACGATTCTTTCCAAAGAAGAAATAACTTCAATAATGGAAATAGAGAATTTGTAAATAATAATGGTAACAGAGACTTTAGCAATAACAGAAACCAATTCCAAAGAAACAATAACTTCAATAGAAATGATAGATTCCAAAATAATAATCAATCAAGAGATGGTTACAGACAAAATAATCAAAATGGCCAAAATAATAGATTTAATAATGGCAATAATGGTTATAATAAAAATAACCGTGATAATAACGGATTTAACAGAAATAACCGTGATAACAATGGCTTTAACAGAAATAATAATCGTGATAATAATGGCTTTAACAGGAACAACAATGGTGGTTTCAATAGGAGACCATTAGATGAGAAGAGATTAGACAAGAAAATTAACGATATATTAGAGACTGAAATTGTTGAAAAAGAAAGCCAAAGAGATTATTCTACAAAGGCAAGTTTCAAGGCTAAGAGCAATAAATATGATGAAAATAAGCAAAATAAGAATAAGTCTAGAAGATTCAATGGTGAAGAAGAATATGATGAGGGCAAGTTAAAGAATTTAAAACAAGTAGATAAGCTTTCTAACATGTTTGGAGACCAAGAAGGTGGAATGCTTGATTACTACGATTTATCAACAGAACGTGGTAAGAAGGGTAAACGTAAAAACCAGAAAAATACTGAGGAAAGAAATAAGCAAAAAATATTTAAGCTAACAGAAATAACAATTCCAGAGAACATAAGTGTTAAAGACCTAGCAACAGAGTTAAAGAAAACAAGTGGTGAAGTAATAACAAAGCTTATGGGATTAGGAATAATGGCAACTATAAACCAAGAGCTAGATTTCGATACAGCATTCTTAGTAGCAGAAGAATTTGGTGTAACAGCCAACAAGAAGGAAGAAGTTAAAGAAGAAGATATACTATTTGACGAGTCAGAAGATAAGGCAGAAGACTTAGTTCAAAGAGCTCCAGTAGTTGTTGTTATGGGACACGTTGACCATGGTAAGACATCACTTCTAGATGCAATTAGAAAAACAAATGTAATAGAAGGCGAAGCCGGAGGAATTACTCAACATATTGGTGCATACAAGGTATCAATAAATGGAAGAGAAATTACATTTTTAGATACACCAGGACACGAGGCATTTACAAGTATGCGTGCTAGAGGTGCTCAAATTACAGATGTTGCAATACTTGTTGTTGCAGCAGATGATGGTGTAATGCCACAAACTGTTGAAGCTATAAACCATGCTAAAGCAGCTGGAATTCCAATAATAGTTGCAATAAACAAAATTGATGTACCAGGAGCTAACCCAGAAAAGGTAAAACAAGAATTAATGAAATATGAATTAGTTCCAGAAGAATGGGGTGGAGATACAGTATTTGTAGAAATTTCTGCAAAACAACATATCAACATAGACCAATTACTAGAAATGGTATTATTAGTTTCAGACATGCAAGATTTAAAAGTAAATCCAAATAAGCAAGCTAAAGGTGTTGTAATAGAAGCAAGACTAGATAAAGCAAAAGGTCCTATCGCATCTGTATTAGTACAAAGAGGAAGCTTAGACGTTGGAGATACAGTAGTTGTTGGAACATCAATTGGTAGAATTAGAGCAATGAAAGACGATAAAGGAAAACGTGTTAAGAGTGCTGGCCCTTCTACACCAGTAGAAATTATGGGACTTACAAAAGTACCAGAAGCTGGAGAAACTTTCTATGAAGTTAAAGACGAAAAAATGGCTAAACACTTAATAGAAAGAAGAGAAAGAAAAGCAAGAGAAGATGCTATGAATGCATACAATAAAGTAACATTAAGTAATTTATTCGAGCAAATGGAACATGAAAACTTAAAACAATTAAACATAATTGTAAAAGCAGATGTTCAAGGTACAGCAGAAGCATTAAAGCAATCTCTTGAAAAATTATCTGACAACGAAGTTGCAGTAAAAGTAATACACTCAAATGCAGGAGCTATAAATGAATCTGATGTTAACCTAGCAAAAGCTGCAAAGGCTATAATAATAGGATTTAATGTAAGACCAAACGCAACAGCAAAAGAAGTTGCAGAAAAACAAGGAGTAGAAATCAAGTTATATTCTGTAATTTATCAAGCATTAGAAGATGTTGAAGCTGCAATGAACGGCTTACTAGACCCAGTTTACGAAGAAAAAGTAATAGGAAATGTAGAAGTAAGACAAACATTCAAGGTTTCAAATGTTGGAACAATTGCTGGTGGATACGTAAAAGACGGAAAAGTTGAAAGAAATGCCGGAGTAAGAGTAATAAGAGAAGATGTTGTAATACACGAAGGCAAACTTGCATCATTAAAGAGATTTAAAGATGACGTTAAAGAAGTTGCTAAAGGGTTCGAATGTGGTCTTCAAATTGAGAATTACAACGATATTAAAGAAGGCGACATTATAGAAGTATTCGTAATGGAAGAAATAAAAAGAACTAAAAAATCAAAAGTACAACAAATTTCTCAAGAACATGGAATGAACAAATAATCTAAAACCGAAGAAAGGAAATTTTAGAGAAAATGAGTAAAAATGAAGCTAGACTTGGCAGAGTTAATGAAGAATTAATGAAAGCCTTAAGCCAAATAATAACTTATGAATTGAAAAATCCTGATGTTACAGGAATGATAAGTGTTACAAGAGTAAAGGTAACACCAGACTTAAAATATGCGAAAGTATATGTAAGTATGTTAAATTCAAAAAGTGTAGAAAAAACTATGCAAGGGTTAAAAGACTCTGCAGGCTTTATGAGATCACAAGTTGCTAGAATGGTAAATTTAAGAATTACTCCAGAGCTTGTATTTGAATATGATGATTCAATAGAACATGGAGAAAGAATAGATAATATTTTAAAGCAAATTAGTGAACAAGATAAGGCAATAAAAGAGAAAAAATAATATTTTTAGGGACAGCACAACTTTTATTATGCGGTCCCTAAAAGTCTATATAGGAAGGAACAATAATGACTTTAGATAATATTTTAGAAGAAATAAAAAAAGCAAATACCATTGCAATAGTAGTACATGAAAATCCAGATGGTGACGCCATTGGAAGTGCACTTGCTATGAAATTGGCATTGGAGCAATTAAACAAAGAAGCAGACGTAATAATACCAGAGTATCCAAGTGCATTCAGCTTTTTGCCAGGAGTAGAAGAAATAAATAAAGAATCCGATATACAAGAATACGATTTAGCAATAGCTTTAGACTGTGCAAATATTAAATTGTTAAATGGATTTGCAAAATATTTTGATAATGCAAAAGTTAAGGTGGCAATAGATCATCACAGTAGTAATACTATGTATGCTGACTATAATTACATAAACCAAGATTCTCCAGCATGTGCTCAACTTTTATTAGTTGCATTTAGCTACTTTGGAATAGAAGTAACTAAAGAAATAGGAACTTGCATTTTAGCAGGAATAATAACAGATACAGGTGGATTCAGATATTCAACAGTTACTGCAGAAACTTTCAGATTTGTTGCAGAGCTATGCGAAAAAGGTGTTAAAGTATCACAAGTATATGATAGAGTTTTCTCAAACAAGACAAGAGCAAAATTTGAGTTACATAGAATTGCGCTAGAAAGAATTGAATTTTTAGAAGAGGGCAAAATAGCCTATACATATATAACAAAGGCTGACGAAGAAAAAGTTGGAGCCGAAAATGGAGACTACGACGGTATTGTAGAAAATGGTAGAGATGTTGAAGGTGTTGAGGTTTCATTATTCTTAAGAGAAACCAGCAAAGGAATAAAAGCATCAATACGTTCTAAAAACTATGTAAATGCAGCAGAAGTTGCAATGATGTTTAGTGGTGGCGGACATTTACGTGCAGCAGGTTGTAGCAATTTACCAGGAACTATAGAGCAGGTAAAAAACCAGATGATAAACAGAATAAGAAGCTGCCTAAAATAAATTTTGTCGCCCAATAGGGACGCCCTTTCGCCCAAAAAGGGGCGTCCCTATTGGGCGAAAGGAGCATTAAATTGAACGGAATAATTTTAATAAATAAAGAAAAAGGCTGTACATCACATGATGTAGTTTATAAAGTAAAAAAACTAACAAATTCTAAAGTAGGACATACTGGTACATTAGACCCTAACGCAACAGGTGTATTACCACTTTTAATTGGAGAAGCAACTAAAATTTCTAAATATTTAATAAACCATGATAAAGAATATGAAGTTGTATTAGAATTAGGCAAAAAAACTTCGACAGCAGATGTAGA
>OGQX01003603.1_pt1 | contig 10428 bp, 8 predicted proteins | sample 1553291 | NCBI WGS metagenome assembly OGQX01 (sample SAMEA2580030, study PRJEB22360) | human gut metagenome | biome: human gut; feature: human-associated habitat; material: faeces | place: Denmark | collected 2008/2010 | reverse complement strand
AGCAACGGAGCAATTCGTGGATACATCATAAAAGTTTTAGGAGGGAACATGGGAGACTATTTGCTGTTAATAGACGGCTCGAGCCTGCTGTCGACGCAGTACTTTGGCAACTTGCCAAGAGAGATTTTGTATGCGAAAAAGCAGGAGGAAAAAGAGGCATGGTATCATAAAATTATGATGACCTCGAAGGGAGTTTATACAAATGGCATATTTGGCTTCCTTAGATACCTGTTTAAAATAATAAAAGAACAAAAGCCGGCGTATCTGGCTGTGGCATGGGATTTGACAAGAGATACATTTAGGCGTGAACTTTATGCAGATTATAAGGGCAATCGCTCTGAGACTCCAGAGCCATTAAGGGAGCAGTTTGCGCTTTGCCAGGAGGTTCTTGCAAATATGGGAATCTGCCAGCTTATGGATGAGCACTTTGAGGCAGATGATTTATGTGGTTCCATGGCGAAAAAATTTGAATCACAGCTTCCAGTCAAAATTTTGACAAAGGATAATGATTATCTTCAGCTTGTAACAGACAATACTACATTGTGGCTAATGCATTCAAGTGCTGAAAAGACACAGGAAATTTTTGATAAATATCATATGAAAAAAGAAGATATGGAAATCCCGGATCGCGTGTTTCCGTTTAATCCACAGCTGGTGAAGGAAGAATTTGGAATTGAGCCGTGCCATGTTAATTCTTTAAAGGGATTAGCAGGTGATAAATCAGACAATATAACTGGTGTGCCAGGTGTAGGAGCTGTATCTGCTGTAAAGTTGATTAAAGAGTATGGTACTGTTGAAAAGCTATATGAGGCAATTGATAATCTGGACAAAGCCGGCGAGAAGGCGATTAAGGAATATTGGAAGGAAAAGCTTGATTTAAAGCGTTCACCGCTTGCTTACTTATTAAAGGAAAGTGATACAGAGCTTGTTGGAAAAAAAGCTGCTTTTTTAAGTGAGAAGCTTGCGACAATCAAGACAGACATCCCGATTACAGAGCCGCTTGAGCATTTTCGCACTCATATTGACAAGGCAGCTGCCCAAAAGGAGCTTGATCGCCTTGAATTTCATAGTGTCCGTCTTGATTTTGATGAAGAAGAGCAGCCATCCGTATTTGAAACGCTTGAGCTTGAGCGCGTAGAGGATATGAATGAAAGCTTTGAAGTGATTCGTGCGCTCAAAAAAGAAAAAACGCTTGGTCTTTCAACGAAGGATAATATTGTAGGAATGGCAGTGGCAGCAGGGACAAAGGGATATTATTTTCCAGTAATCAATTTTATCACAAAAGATCTTTTGACAGGTTTTGCTGATGAACTGGCAGCCTCCTGCAAGACAATGTATGTACCTGATGCAAAGCAGTTCCTTCATTATATGACAGATCATAAGCCACAGGGTGTTGATGCCTTTTATCATCAGTCGCTTCGTGATGTTTCAATAGGAGCATATTTGCTGGATCCTCTTACGGGAAGCTACCCTATTGAAAAGATTGCAGGAACTTATGCATCAAAGGAACTGCCGTCCTACCAGGATTTGTTTGGAAAGACAGTATTGGAGATGGCATCAATGCAGCCATCATTTGATGCGTATGTGTGTCATCAGGCAGCGGCAGCACTTTTTTGTGGTCCTGTTATTGAAAAACAGCTCGAAGAAGAGGATATGAGCGCGCTGTATAAAGATATCGAGATGCCAGTTGTCTTTGATCTTTGCCGCATGGAGCAGACAGGGATCGCTGTGCAAAAAGAAGCACTTAAAAGCTATGGAGAGGATTTAACTGGAGAAATTGAATCACTTCAGTCTCAAATTTATGCACTTGCAGGAAAAGAGTTCAACATTCTTTCTCCAAAACAGCTTGGAGAAGTGCTGTTTGAGGATTTAAAGCTTCCAGGTGCAAAGAAGACCAAGAGCGGATATTCGACTGCAGCAGAAGTGTTAGAGAAGCTGTCAACAGATTATCCAATTGTAGAAAAAGTATTGTCATATCGTCAGCTGACAAAATTAAAATCGACATATGCGGAGGGTCTTGCTTCATGTATTGCACAGGATGGTCGTATACATGGAACATTTAACCAGACGATCACGGCAACAGGCCGCATCAGCAGCACAGAGCCAAATCTTCAAAATATTCCAGTTCGCATGGAGTTAGGCAGAGCCATCCGCAAGGTTTTTGTGCCAAAGGATGGATGTGTATTTATTGATGCTGACTATTCGCAGATTGAGCTTCGTGTGCTTGCTCACATGTCTGGTGATGAGAGACTGATTGAGGCATACCGCAGTGCACAGGATATTCATGCACTGACAGCTTCCCAGGTATTCCATGTTCCGCTTGAAGAAGTTACACCGCAGCTTCGCCGAAATGCAAAGGCTGTTAATTTTGGAATTGTTTATGGAATTAGTGCGTTTGGTCTTAGTGAGGATTTAAGTATTTCACGCAAGGAAGCGATGGAATATATTGAGCACTATTTCAATGCCTATCCTGGAATCAAGGCCTTCCTTGATCGTATGGTAGAGCAGGGGCATACAAATGAGTATGTTACGACAATGTTTGGACGAAGACGTCCAATACCAGAAATTAAATCTTCCAACTATATGCAGCGTCAGTTTGGAGAGCGAATTGCGATGAATTCACCTATTCAGGGAACGGCAGCTGACATTATGAAAATTGCAATGACAAAAGTAAATAAACGTCTAAAAGAAGAAAAACTGCAGTCCAGAATCGTCCTTCAGGTGCATGATGAGCTGCTGCTAGAGGTACCAACAGCGGAGTGTGAGGCAGTTAAGACACTTCTTGTTGAGCAGATGCAGTCAGCAGCGAATCTTCGCGTGCCGCTTGAAGTGTCTGTGTCTGTGGGGAATAGCTGGTACGAAACAAAGTAAGGGAGAGTAATAATGATTCTTGGAATAACAGGAGGTGTCGGCGCCGGAAAGTCTTCGGTGCTTGCAATCCTAGAAAAAGAGTATAATGCAAAATTAATTTTAGCTGATGAGGTCGGACGAGAGCTTATGCAGCCGGGAGAGGCTAATTATGTCAATATCGTTAATGCATTTGGAAAAGAAATTTTAAATGAAGATCAGACGATTGATACAAAAAAACTGGCAGCAACAGCATTTTCAAATCCGCTTGAGACGCTTCGCCTTAATGCGATTACTCATCCAAATGTAAGAGTACGTATTGAGTGGATGATCAAGGAAATACGCGACAAAGAGCCAGATGCACTGATTGTGATTGAGGCTGCGCTTCTCTCAGAAGGTCATCTGATCCCGCTTTGCGATGATGTATGGTATATTTACACTGATGAGCAGACACGTATTAAACGTATAATGGAGTCAAGAGGCTACAGTAAAGAGCGTTGTCTTCAGACTATTGCAAGACAAAAAAGTGATGCGCAATTTCGTGCCGAGAGTCGTGTTGTGATTGACAATAGTCACAGCATTGAGGAGACGAAGGCACAGATTGAACGACAGATGAAAAAATACAGATAAATACAGCATTTTGAAACAAATGCGATACCCACATACTTCCTATTTTATTTTGGAAAGTATGTGGGTATTTCTTATATATATTCTAATATTAAGCGTTTTACTGCTTACTGTAGAAGCAGTAAGATCCAGCCCGTACACTATGACATACACCATCAATTACAATGTCTGCTTCGACTGGTACGGTAATCTCATAGCGCCAGGAATCATCTTCCTTTGTCCAGAAGGAGCTGATATGGCCATGGCGGGTGTCTAATTCGGCACGCAGCCAGTCAAGACGCTTATCTGGATGTGGTGCAATTGTAACCTTGGCATAGCCAGGTGCATCCTTTCTTGGAAGAATGCCGGCTGCAACAGAGTAAACCCAGTCAGCAACGGAGCCATAAGCATAATGATTGTAGGAGTTCATATCCTTGCTCCAGAAGCTTCCGTCTTCCATAATGCCGTCCCAGTGCTCCCAGATGGTGGTAGCTCCTTTTGTGACTGGATACAGCCAGGATGGATATTTAGTTCGAAGAAGTAAATCCCATGCCAGATCAGTGTGACCATAATCACTTAATACATGCAGCAAGTATGGAGTGCCGACAAATCCAGTCTGAAGCTTTGTACCGCAGGCGCGAACCATATCAGCTAACTGATCAGCTGTTGCCTGACAATCTTTTGCCAGCTTAAAGTGAGCAGCTAATACACATTCAGTTTGTGTATGATATGTTGGCCATGTTTTTTGGAAGGTGTTTACAATATTTTCATAAAGTGTACTTAGTTCACTGACATCCTCTCTGAGTACGGTTCCAGCCTGAATTACAAGGCTTGTCGAATAAGCGTAGAAGGCAGAGGCGATAAAGTCTTCATTGCTTGAACCCTTATAGCTGCCAGATGGTGCATCAAGACCAAGCCAGTCACCGTAATGTGTTCCTCCTGTCCAGAGATATTTTGTGGTGGTAGTGGAAGTAATATAATCAATCCATTTTTTCATACTCTGATATTGGTTCTTTAAAATTTGCTTGTTGCCAAATGCCAGATAAACCTGCCATGGGCATATGGCAGCAGCATCACCCCATGCACTGCTGGCATGTGGATTTTGTAAAAGATCTGGGATAACATGACCAACATAGCCATCATCGTGCTGATCAGATGCCAGATCAGCCAGCCATTTTGTAAAGAATTTTTCAACATCATAATTTAAGCAGGCTGTGCGTACAAAAACTTGCGCATCACCAGTCCAGCCAAGACGCTCATCGCGCTGTGGGCAGTCAGTTGGAACATCTAAAAAATTACCCTTTTGTCCCCATATAATATTAGAGAACAGCTGATTTAGCATAGCATTTGAACTGCTTAAAAATCCAGTTCGTTTCATATTAGAATGAACTGTGATAGCTGTGAAATTTTCAGGCTTTACGCAGTCAATGCCGCCTGGGAAGTCATTGATGCGAATATATCGAAAACCATAGAAAGTAAGTGATGGATGCCAGGTTTGTACACCATCACTACAGATATAGTGATACTGTGCTTTTGCACCGCGATAATTTTCTGTATAGAAGTTACCGTCTTTATCCATTACCTCGGCAAAAGAAAGGTCCACACAGTCACCAACATTTGCATTTACAAACAGCTCTACATAGCCAGTCATGTTTTGCCCAAAATCAAGAACAGTTTCTCCATTTGGAGTAACAAATACTTTCTTTACAGCGAGGCGTTCCTGCTCGTAAACTTCCTCACCCTGCTGCAAAATCAATGTATCTGTCGGTCCATCAAACATGGTAACTGGCTGATCAAGCAACGGAGCCTTTGTTGAATCATAAATTTCTCCATCATAAATTTCAGAGAAACGTACAGGACCATCCGAAACTTTCCAGCTTTCATCAGTAGATAAGATTTTGCTGCTGCCGTCTTCAAAGGTAAGTGTAATCTGTGCAGCAAGACCGCATGGGCGAGAGCGAAGCTCATCCTGATATGCACAGCCAAGCCATCCAGGAAGCGGACTTCTATACCAGCCCTTTCCAACAGTAACCTCAATTTCATTTTTACCGTTTGTCAGAAGATCAGTGATGTCATATTCCTGATATTGCAGGCGTTTGTGATAGCTTGTCCAGCCTGGAGCCATAACAAATTGACCGACACGTCTGCCATTTAATCTAGCCTCATACACACCCATGGCAGTTATTGTCAAATTTGCATGTGTAATCTTTTTTTCAAAGACGAAAGATGTGCCAAAAACGGCAGCGGGATCGCCCAGATCATTTGCAGGGCAGATCCATGTTGGATTCCAGTTCATAAAAAATACCTCCCTTAAATTTGAAAAGTTACATTATTACTTATATCTGGAATTGTACCATGAAATAAAATAAGAAAAAATATCTGAAAAGCACAAAATGATGGAGAATCATTGCCATAGATTGACGAAACCATTGCACCGAAGGGCTTTCGTATAGGCAACAAAACAATTGACTTTTGCATGACGGCTTGTTACAATGGCTTATAGAGCCAGTGGCTCAAGTAAGAAAGGCATAAGAAGAAATTATGAGATTTGTCAGTATAGCCAGTGGAAGCAGCGGAAACTGTACCTATATAGGCACCGATCACACACATCTTTTGGTGGACGCAGGAATCAGCTGTAAGCGAATAGATACCGGAGTACAGGAACTTGGTATTAAGCCAGATGAGCTTGCCGGTGTGTTGATTACACATGAGCATAGTGATCACATAAGCGGCATTCGCGTTTTTTCAAAAAAGCATCATGTGCCGCTTTATGGCACAAAAGAGACGCTTGAGGCAATTGAGCGCATGGATGTAAAAAAGGAAATAGATCCTGATTTGTATCGTCCAGTACGTGCCGATGAGCAGATTGTAGTAGGGGATTTTACTGTAACACCATTTTCAAACAGTCATGACGCAGCCAATCCAGTGGGCTACCGCGCAGAGGCAGAGGGTCATTCAGTAGGAGTTGTCACAGATCTTGGTGTGTACAGCCAGTATACAATTAATCATCTGCTTGGTCTGGATGCAGTTTTGCTTGAAGCAAATCATGATGTGCATATGCTTGAGGCAGGTCCGTATCCATTTCCATTAAAACGCAGGATTCTTGGTCAGAAGGGTCATCTTTCCAATGAAGCGGCAGGTCATTTATTAAATGAACTGCTTCACGATGGAATGAAGCATATTGTGTTAGGCCATTTGAGCAAGGAAAACAATTATGCCGAGCTTGCGTATGAGACTGTATGCTGTGAAGTGAACATGAGTGAAAATCCATATAATTCAGGCGATTTTCCAATCACAGTCGCAAGGCGCGATGCGATGTCTGATGTAATTTACATATAGCTAATAAGTTAAGGTCAAATAATATTTTGACCTTAAAATAAAAATAAGAGAGGCAGGAATTAAAAATGACAAAAGCAGTTATCACAGTAATAGGAAAAGATACAGTAGGTATTATTGCAGGAATCTGTACTTATCTGGCAGAGAAGAAGGTAAATATCTTAGATATTTCCCAGACAATCGTACAGGGATACTTCAATATGATGATGATTGTTGATATCAGTGCTGTCGAAGAAAACTTTATTGATGTTGTAACAGAGCTTGAGGAGATTGGCAAGAAGCTTGGCGTAGAGGTTCATTGCCAGAAGGAAGAAATCTTCACAAAAATGCACAGAATTTGAAATGCCAGAGTTGCGTAGCAACGGAGCAATTCGTAGGCATTGTATCTACTATAATTCATAAACAAGAAAGAGGTAAATTCCTATGATAAATATGTTTGAGGTAAATGAGACCAACAATATGATTACACAGGAGAAGCTTGATGTGCGTACCATTACAATGGGTATCAGCTTGTTAGACTGCATTGACAGTTCTGTTGAAAAGGTCTGTGAGAATGTATATAACAAAATTACAACACTGGCAAAAAATCTTGTGTCTACCGGAAAAGATATCGAGAAAGAATATGGAATCCCGATTGTAAACAAGCGAATCAGCGTAACGCCAATCGCGCTTGTCGGCAGTGCAGCGTGCAAGACAACGGATGATTTTGTTGAGATTGCAAAATCACTCGACAGAGCAGCAAAGGAGGTTGGCGTAAACTTCCTTGGCGGTTATTCTGCACTTGTAAGCAAGGGTATGACAAAGGCAGAGGAGCTGTTAATTCGTTCAATCCCGAAGGCACTTGCTGTAACAGAGCGTGTGTGCAGCTCAGTCAATATTGGTTCAACAAAGACAGGAATCAATATGGATGCAGTTCGTTTAATGGGAAATATCGTAAAAGAGGCAGCTGAGTATACAAAGGATCAGGATTCCTTAGGCTGTGCAAAGCTTGTTGTATTTTGCAATGCACCAGATGATAACCCATTTATGGCAGGTGCATTCCATGGTGTGACAGAAGCAGATGCAATTATCAATGTCGGAGTAAGTGGTCCAGGCGTTGTAATGCACGCAATTTCACAGGTGCGCGGTCAGAATTTTGAGGTGCTTTGTGAGACTATCAAGAAGACTGCATTTAAGATTACAAGAGTAGGACAGCTTGTTGCACAGGAAGCAAGTCGCAGACTTGGCATTCCGTTTGGAATCATCGATCTGTCACTTGCACCGACTCCGGCAGTTGGCGATAGTGTAGCAGAAATCTTAGAGGAGATTGGCTTAGAGGAAGTAGGTGCACCGGGAACAACAGCAGCACTTGCAATGTTAAATGATCAGGTTAAGAAGGGCGGCATCATGGCATCTTCCTATGTTGGTGGATTAAGTGGAGCATTTATTCCGGTCAGCGAGGATCGCAACATGATCGAGGCAGCTACAAATGGAAGTCTGTGCATCGAAAAGCTTGAGGCTATGACATGTGTTTGCTCCGTTGGTCTTGATATGATTGCTATTCCTGGAGATACAAGTGCAGCCACAATCTCAGGTATTATTGCAGATGAGGCTGCAATCGGTATGGTAAATCAGAAGACAACAGCAGTACGTGTAATTCCTGTTATCGGCAAAAAGGTAGGCGATACAGCAGAATTTGGCGGTCTGCTTGGCTATGCACCAATCATGCCGGTTAATACAAAGGACTGCAGTGCGTTTATCAACAGAGGCGGACGTATTCCGGCACCGATCCACAGCTTTAAGAATTAATTAAAATAAAGGTAGTAAAAAATCTATGAATATGATTGTCGCAGCAGATAAGAAAAATGGAATTGGCTATCAGGGAAAGCTCCTTGTTACGATTCCGTTTGATCAGCAGCTGTTTCGAAAGGAAACGATCGGAAAGGTCGTTGTCATGGGACGAAAAACTCTGGAGAGCCTTCCAGGCGGACGTGTGCTTGAAGGACGCACCAACATTGTACTGACACGTAATAAAAACTATAAGTGCAAGGGTGCAGTCATTTGTCATAGCGTCGAAGCGGTACTAGAAGAAATCAAAAAGTACCGCAGTGAGGATGTCTACATAATAGGCGGTGAGAGTGTATATCAAGCATTTATGCCATATGCAGACCGCATTCATTTGACGCGTATTGATTATGTGTATGAGGCAGACACGTTCTTTCCAGAAATTTCGCCTAACGAGTGGTCATTGACAGATGTCAGTGATGAACAGACATATTTTGATCTTATTTATGATTTTCGCTGTTATGAAAGAAAACAAAAATAAGACAGCTTATATGATGACTATGCCGGCACGAAATTCATCTGGCAAAGTTTCATGAAATTTACACCAGACAGCCTGGCGGTAAAGAAATGAAGAGGCAAGCTCATGGGATAGGATTTTATTTCCTGTTTCATCGAGCTTGTTTTTTGCATCAGCAAGCTTTGTTATTACAGGAATGTTTGCATTATTTTTAACTGCCTTTAGAAGTGAAGAAGCATTACTCTTAAAACCAAGAATGCGTGCATATAAACAAAAGTCAGATGCACGAAAAAGTTCCATATCATCCTGGCTTATAGAAAGCAGACAGTGGAGCAGTGCACGGTTTATCCGAGCACGTGTAATGTTTTTTGTTTTAAGATTTTGGGCAAGCTCACTAAATGTAAAGGCTTGTCCTGTACAAAGTATGCGCTGTATGCGATCATACAGTTCAGGTGTCATCTCAGCTGCATGTAAAAGATCCATTCCATTTGTCATTTGATCAGCGTTTATTATCATGCCAAGTGCAAGCGAAAAATCATCTTCTGTGATTGGAAATGTATGACCAAAAACTTTTTCCATCAAAGAAAAGGAGGTCTCAGGAAGAAAAGCTGAAAGTGACGAAATAGAAGAAGTTGATTCACATTCAATTTGACTTCGTATGGCAGACGCACTTGCAAAGCCTAAGGAGAGTTTTGTATCATGGTAGTCATTGCCTTCTCTTTTTACAGCAAATGGCTTCATTGTACTTCCAGATGCAAGAAGTGCTTTTATATATTCAATACCAAGCGTATCATTTGGTGAGGCTGTAAGCAAAGTACCCATAGAGTTCATCGCCAGCTGTACACTTTTTGGATAGCTGTTTCCTTCCCTTAAAAAGCGCTGTAAAAGTACTTTATATTCAGGGGGTTCTTCCTGTAATGTGCGTGCTGCAGTAATCAAAGAATCAATATTGCCGGATTCACTTCCAAAACATAGTGCATCAACACATCCAAGACGCGTAAGAAGCGAGACACCTGCTGATGCAAATATAGGGGCAGCAGCTGTTGCAAAAGGTACAGGCAGTTCAAGCACAAGATCAGCTCCGCCCTCTAATGCCATTTTAGTGCGCGTATATTTATCAATAATAGCGGGGGCACCGCGCTGCACGAAATTTCCACTCATAGCAACAACGGCAAAGTCAGCGTTTGCTGCTTTTTTAGCTTCTTCAATCTGGTAAGCATGACCCTTATGAAAGGGATTATATTCTGCGATAATTCCAACTGTTTGCATAAAAAATAAAATAAGCCTTTCTCTGTTTTTTATAGTATGATACCAGGGTCAAAAGCTCCAAAAGCCGTTCGTGCTTGCACGATTAGGTT
>OGQX01003600.1_pt1 | contig 10428 bp, 8 predicted proteins | sample 1553291 | NCBI WGS metagenome assembly OGQX01 (sample SAMEA2580030, study PRJEB22360) | human gut metagenome | biome: human gut; feature: human-associated habitat; material: faeces | place: Denmark | collected 2008/2010 | reverse complement strand
GACTTTACGCCCTTCATGATTGCCGTATCACTCGAAATGTCGGATGAACCTTTAAAATGATTCTCATATGTTTGTTTGTTTTGTTTTGCTAATGACGATGCAAAATTAGCCAATTTGACCAATGTATCCAAATCGGTTTATCACCACTATGTTAGTGGTGATATTATCATGTCTTTGCTGGAACGGAGTGTCATCATAGGCGTTTAAGGTTATTCACAATGCAAAAATAAGAGATTATTCTCAAAGTTGCAACAATTAAAGACGTTTTTTTGCATTGGTGAAAGATTGGATGTCTGATGTGTGGCAGGCAATGATGCAATGGTTGTTGCTTGTCGTTGAAGAGATTTCCTTGACTATATTATCTCAAGAATATGAGAATGAGAGAATTATTCTGTCGACAGAAATTAAAAAGAATTATCCGAAAGAAGGCAGCGAAGCTGCTTATATTCTCCAATGCTTATCAATTCACTATGATGCGCTGAAAATTCTATAATTCTCAAATTCTTGATAAAAAGAGGATAGCGAGTAGTAAGACTTCATTCGCAGAATAGTTACTAATTCCCTTGATATTGTTATCAAAGGTTAAATATGGAATTTCCTTGTAACTTTTATCCATTTCCCTCGTCGTTATAGTGTAAATGCAAAAATAATGATGGACTATAAGTATATCAATCAGCTTTTGGAGCGCTATTGGCGCTGCGAGACTTCCTTAGAAGAGGAAGACATCTTGCGGGCGTTCTTTAGTCAGGCCGACATCCCCGCCGACTTGAAGCGCTACCAGCCGCTATTCGCCTACCAGCGCGAAGAGCCGAAGGTTGATGTGCTTGGTGATGACTTCGACGAGAAGATTCTCGCCATGACAGAGGAGCCCAAGGTGGTCAAGGCACGCATCGTTTCGATGCCGCAGCGCTTGCGTCCGCTCTTCAAGGCCGCTGCCATTGTCGCCATCGTCCTGACCCTTGGCAATGCCATTCAGGTGCCCTTCGCTCAGAAAAATCAAGACCCGATCAGCAGCTACGACGGCTATTCCAAGCCAGAGATAGAAAAAGGCTCTTCGGTAGCCATGAGCGACAGTGCCGCTGTCGACTCCGTTCCACGAGCGATGACAAGCACGCAGAGCTCCACGGGGCAGGTGATGATCAAATAAGATTATTTCTATGCTTTCTCTATAAAATCATGTTTAGTAAAACAACATTAAGAAGCTGTGAAGTTTCTATTCTCTCAAATTTTTCATAACATACTAACGTAGAAAGGGACCGACACTCAATCGTGAGTTCGGTCCCTTTATTTTTTGCCCGTTTGAAATCGTCGGCTTTCTGTGGCTATTCTGCTTGATTCTTGATGATGGCAGCGTAATACTGAGAATCACGGAGCGGTGCGGCCATTGGTGACCACATCGCTCTGTTCCACATTATCAAGTCTCCAGCCCCGGCACACCAGTGCCAGAAGCAGTGACGAATCATTTCCATATTATCTTCTTGCCGTCGCTGATGACGATGCCCTTATAGTTTTTGTCCACACGTTGTCCGGCGAGGTTATAGTCTGCGACATTGGTTGTTTTCTTAGCTTGCACCGTACTGCTGATGCCGGTGGTGGTTGGTGTAAAGGTGAAAGCGTAGAAATTCAGTGAGTTGGTAGGATAGGTAACATCTATCGTGCCTTTGTCCACGGCTACAGAGACGATAGGATACACCTTGCTTTCGTTACCGTCTATGGTGATCGATGTAGCGTCAGATTCCTGCACCACTTTGTTGTACAGCTCCTTCCCGTCCTGGGTGAGCACCAGATTGCGGTCGGTTTCACCGTTTTTGCCAGTGCGGACACATATCTCTAAGGTGCCGCTTGACGGAACAGCGATGGACATGCAGTTTGCAGAACTGCTTTTACCGCCTGACTTCAAACGAAAGGCGTAAGCTGTGTTGCTTTCTACCGTACCAAAGCGGGCTTCGTTTTCATCAACGACCACCTTCCCTTTCGTATCTGTCACGGTGAGTGAGAAGCCGTCAAGCGTGCTGGTGATGGTCTGACCGTTTAATGAGCCAACTGCCTTCACTTCAGAGAATGAGATCGTGGTCTGTGCGTTGATGGTCAAAGCGCAAAGGGCCAATGCTGCGAGCGTAAAGAACTTCTTCATAAGCATAAATTTTTAGGTTGTTGATTGAATAAGAATTGATTGTTATTTGATGCAAATATAACGCAAAATCAGTCAGTATCCAACTCTCAAGTGTATGAAAACAAGGTACTTGAACGAAATTACGACAATTTAGAACGCAGTTACGAAATCCATCACAATAATAGCTTTTCATTCTTTTTTGCCTTCAATGGTTTTTTCTTAATTTTGCCATTGAGGACATGAAAGGAAACGATCACCTAAATTAAACCATATGAAGAAACGATTAACTCTTGTTTTTGCCATGATCGCCCTGTCCTTCGCGATGTGGGCGGACGGCGGACAGACAGTCTCTGTCGACGGCACTACTGTGAACAAAACCGTGAAGGAGATCACCTTCAGCGGTACGGACGTGGAATTATCCTTTACCGACGGCACTACGCAGACGGCGGATATGTCCACTGTGAACATCGCTTTTGGTACTGCAACGAGTATCAAAGTTGTGAACAAAGACGCACGCCGGACTGCCGACAGCCGCATCTCTTCGCTCTCAGGACGGTATATGGGTAAGGACAAAACCAAGCTCCCTAAGGGCATCTATATCATTAAAGGGAAAAAGGAAATAAAGAGATAAGGAGGAACAGACGATGAAAAGACACATACTCAATACGTTGTTACTGCTGATCGCCCTCTTGCTGCTTCCCGGCTGGGCATGGGCAGATGTCTCCTGGAACTTTACTTCCACGCCATCAGCAGACAAAACAGCTTTGAAGGGTGGCGCTTCTTCCGATACGAAAGCCGATGTGTCTGATCATGCCGTGGCTTTTGACAGTCAGGCTAACCAGGCACTGATCACCAACAGTAACGGTAGCCTGAAATATTACAATACCGCTGACATCACCAAGATCGCCGTCGACAAGGATACGCTCTATGTCCGCGGTACCGATTGGCAGGATGTCTATTACACGCCAAAGAACGTGAGTTTTGCCAAGGCCTTGGGCAGCAGCACCGGAGGAAAGATAAGCAATGAGGACGGCAAGGTGGAGATCACGGAGGCTAAAGGCTGGTTGGAGTCGGCTTACGTGAAGTTTAAGAAGCTCGGCGACTGCACGCTCTATCATGTATATATAAAAGGTGGTGACTTCACATCCTACACGCGTATCGACTCCATGCTCGTGCGCAGCTATGGCGACACCTATCATGCTGACATGGTAGGACTCAAAGCCGGCAACTACGACATGATGGTCGTGCCTGTGAGCAAAGGCAAGGAGCTGGAGGCAAACGCCAACGAGGCTACGGCCATGACGGTGCTCAACTACGATCGCTCGGGCTTTGCTCATCTCGACAATACGGGTGTTGGCGCCTACAACGGCGACGGATCGCTGAAGTCCGACGCGCGCGTCATCTATGTCACGGCGCAGACGGCCAAGACCGTGACTTGTGAGGTGAAGACAGGCTCCAAGGCTACTAACGTGACTACTTTCACGGGCTTGCAGGCCATTCTCGACGCTTATCAAAAAGGATACGAGAAGCGGCCTCTCGACGTGCGCTTCATCGGACTGGTGGAGAAAGCTGATCTCGACGCCGTCTCCTCGTCGTCTGAGGGCTTGCAAATCAAGGGCAAGAAAGCCTACAGCAATCTCTTTATCACCTTGGAAGGCATTGGTGACGACGCAACATTGCGCGGCTTCGGCTTGCTGCTACGCAATGCTGCCAATGTGGAGCTGCGCAATTTCGCCATCATGCGCTGTATGGATGACTGCGTGTCGATAGACACCGATAATAAATTCATTTGGGTGCATCACCTCGACTTCTTCTATGGACAGAAGGGAAGCGATGCCGACCAGGTGAAGGGTGACGGTACCACTGACATCAAAGGTGACTCGCAATATATCACCGTGGCTTACAACCACTATTTCGACAGCGGCAAGTCGTCGCTCTGCGGCATGACGGGTGAGTCGGGACCGAATTATATCGACTACCATCACAACTGGTTTGACCACAGCGACTCGCGCCATCCGCGTGTGCGCACGATGAGTGCGCACGTATGGAACAACTATTACGACGGTTGCACAAAGTATGGTGTGGGTGCCACGAGCGGTTCGAGTGTCTTTGTGGAGAGCAACTATTTTCGTGCCACAAAGGATCCGATGCTCATCTCTCAGCAGGGAACGGATGCCAAGGGCGGCGGCACCTTCTCGGGCGAGACGGGTGGAATGATCAAGAGCTACGGCAATGTCTATGCCGACAAAGGCTCGAGCTCCAACTTTACGCCAGTCACGCAGCACGAGAGCACAACGAGTTTCGACTGCTACGAGGTGGCTGCGCGCGACGAGCAGGTCCCCGGCAGTGTGAAAGCACTTGTGGGCGGTACGGCTTACGACAACTTCGATACCAACAGCACACTGATGTACACTTACAAGCCCACCGCCGCCACTCAGGTGCCTGCTGTGGTCACGGGATGGACGGGAGCCGGTCGTTTGGACAAAGGCGACTTCAAGTGGACATTCTCTTCTTCCGATGACAGTTCGTATACCATCAACGCTGCCCTTTCCACAGCAATAGACAGCTATCAAAGCAAGATGGTCGGTATTTCGGCAGAGTGACATTCGCTCGGTCGATATCGGTTACGCGAGGGTGGGGCGGCCATGGTGGGTCGCCACCTACCGCGTCGTTACATCTGCGTTGCCACCGTTTTTATCGTATCCCTTTCTTGTTGTGAAAACTGACAAAAAACGGGCTCTGAGAATCGATTCTTTTGAGTGAAGACCTCCTTTGCTCTGATTTTTGCGGAAATCAGCTATTTTCTGTATGTGTCTGATAATAAGTCTGTTATGAATATTCTGGTTTTCCACAAGGACAAAACAAGTTGTTTCTTCCAAAATTCTCTAGAAAATTTTCGGTCAAAACACTGAGATGACCTGGTCATCTCAGTTGTTTTATCATGTCAAACAACTGAGATGACGGGTTCAAACAACCTTTTTCTGTTCAAAATCAAGCTAAAACCGATGGGAGAAGTCTGAATTTTGTCGATTTTAGGTCGCCGGGTTGATTTTTCATTCTCCAGATTGTGAGTGAAAGTTGAAGGCGTTTTGTAAAGAAATAGCGGGTGATTTAAGCTGGCTTGAAACGTGTCTATGGTTGCTGTTTTCCTTTTAACGCACCATCTCGATGGTATCAAGAATATAACCGAATATCAAGAATATATTTTCTTGATATTCGGTTATATTCTTTATTCCGCGTAGCGGAGCGTTAACTAAAAATCTAATGCTTGTATGGCAAACCAATGTTGCGGGTATTGCCATTCCCTCCCCTTGGGGAGGGTTAGTGAAGGGCTTGGGCTTGGGTTAGGGCTTGTGCTCTCTCTTACTCTGCTCTCTTCAGTCTGTTCGTGAGCTGGAACAAGGCAGGAAGGAAGATGCAGAGCGAGAAAAGCAGGCTGAGCATCATCGTGGTATGGTTGCCGTGGAAAAGGTCGATGAGCTTGCCGTCGTTCATCTGCGGCATCATGTGGAACATGACAAAAGCTACCGTGTTGTTGACCCAGTGGAAAGCCACACCCGGAACGATGGAGTCGGTGCGGTAGTACATCCAGCCTAAGAGCAAGCCAATGAGTGCGGCGTGGACAAACTGTGGGACATTCATGTGTACGGCACCGAAGATAAGCGCCGAGATGACGATGGGCACCCAGTGCCATTTGCGGTCGAAGAGCTTCAGCAGGGTACGGAGAATGGCACCGCGAAAGACGAGTTCCTCCACCAACGGGGCCAGAATGCCAATGGCGACATAGCCGAGCGGTTCGCCCATGATGCTCTCGAAGAGCTTCTCAGCACTCTCGGGCAGCGTGATCTCCATGCGCTCCACGAGCCATTGCGACGGCAGGATGGTGCCAAGAGCAAGGAGTACCACCCATATCAGTGCCGTCCACGGCCGCGTGGCCAGCCAGTCGCGCTTGACAGGAGCCCAGTGGCAGGCGACAAAAAGACAAAAGGTGAGGACGCTGCTGATGGCTGTGGCAGCGACCAGCTCCTTGCCGTTTAGGTTCAATGAACCGGTCTGGAGATGTTGGCTGATGGATGACCAAGGCGTGCCGCCGATCCACATGGCGATGATCGCCACGGCAAAGGTGACGGCCAACTGGATGAGTAGAAACAGAATGACGTATAAGACGATGTTGGCAATGTCGTGCAATGAACTTTTTCTCATGGTTGATGACTGATTGGAATATGTTCTTGATGGATTGTTGCGGAGCGTTTTCGGCTTTAATCATGTGATGCAGGCACGATGGTGCCATGCTGCCGGAACCGCTCTTCAATGTCTTTTCTGTCCTGCCGCAACTGCTGGATGAGCTGCTCGACGTTGTCGAACTTCCGTTCGTCGCGTATGCGGCTGTAGAAAGAGAGGAGCAGCCGTTGGTCGTAGATGTTGTCCTCGAAGTCGAAGATATTGGTTTCCACGGTCTGATGGTGCCCACCGAAGGTAGGTCGCATGCCGATGTTGGTCATGCCCGGTCGCAGCGTCATGCTGCCTTCTGTGCGTACCTTCACGCCGTAGACACCGGCGGCAGGCAAGAGCTGGGTAAGGCTGGAGGGCACAAGGTTGGCTGTGGGGAAGCCCAGGCGGCGGCCCTCTTTCACGCCGTCCACGACTTTGCCCTCTATCGTGTAGGGATAGCCCAGGCACTCGTTGGCCATTTCTATTTCGCCAGCCTGGATAAACGAGCGCACTACCGACGAGCTGACCTTCACACCGTGGAGCAGGTAGGGTTCGCTCTGCACCACGTCGATGCCCATCTCGCGGCCGTAGCGCACATAGTCGCTGAAGCCTTCGGTGCGGTCGTGGCCAAAGCGGTTGTCGTAGCCGATGACCAGTTGTCTGACATGGAGCTGTTGGCTGAGGATGAGCTCCATGAACTGGCGGGCACTCAGAGAGGCCAGCGCAAGGTCGAAATGCACGACGACAACATAGTCGACACCCGTGCGCGAGAGCAGCACGAGTTTGTTTTCGAGTGTGGACAGCAGCTGAGGCTGATAGTTCTGTTGCAATACCTGACGGGGATGCTGGTCGAAGGTGATGACCATCGACCGCAGACCACGGCGACGGGCTTCGTCGGTGACCTGACCGATGAGGAAGCGGTGACCACGGTGCACGCCGTCGAAGAAGCCAATGGTGGCTACGGACGGCTCCAAGTCCTCCGTGTTGTCTTTGTCTAAATAGATCGTTCTCATGCTTTGGCCTCCTTGATTCGTTTGATGCCCCGCCATAGCTCACCGGCAATAAGTACCACAGATGTGGCGGCCGTGATAATGAGCCATTCCTCAGCGCTCAACGGTTGCGTGCGGAACATGCGGCCGCCGAAGGTGACGATGAGCCATTGTCCAAAGAAGACCAGCAGCAACACGAGCAGCAAACCGCCGTCGTGGCGCAGGTTGTGGAAAGCACTGTGTGTGGAGCCTAAGCACTTCGCGTTGAAGAGATTCCAGAACTGCAGCATGACAAAGGTGGTGAAGAACATCGTCAGTTCATGTACGTCGATGATGCTGCCCGCACCATGGCGCTCGCACCATATAAGGAAGACAAACATGATGGCGAAGAACACGATGCCGCAGCCGAGGATGCCGCGTCCCATCGACTTCGAGATGATGAAGTCGGAGGGCTTACGCGGTTTGTCCTTCATCACTTCCCGCGAGGGCGGCAACGAGGCCAGGGCCATGGCGGCAAAGGTGTCCATGATCAGGTTGACCCAAAGGATCTGTGTCACCGTGAGCGGCATTTCCGTGCCGATGATGCTGCCGCCGAGGACGAGCAGCAGGGCACTGACGTTGACGACAAGCTGGAAGAAGAGGAACCGCTGAATGTTTTTGTAGAGCGAGCGGCCCCACATCACGGCGTTGGCGATGGAGTGGAAGCTGTCGTCGAGCAGGGTGATGTCGGAGGCTTGCTTGGCTACCGATGTGCCCGAGCCAAGCGAGAGTCCCACGTGGGCGTGGTTGAGAGCCGGTGCGTCGTTGGTGCCGTCGCCGGTGACAGCAACCACTTCGCCGTGCTTCTGAAGGAGTTGCACGAGACGCTGCTTGTCTGTCGGACGTGCGCGCGACATCACGCGGATGTCCTCCACGCGGTCGTAGGCTTCCTCATCGCTCAGTGCGGCAAAGTCGCTGCCGGTGATGTGCCAACGAAGCTCTTCGGCCTTGGTGGTTTCTTCCTTAGGCCAGATGCCGATCTGACGGGCTATCTCTACGGCTGTGGCTGAGGTGTCGCCGGTGACAACCTTGATCTTGATGCCGGCGTCACGGCAGGTGGATACGGCCGAGGGTACGTCTTCACGGACAGGATCGCTGATGGCAGCGATGCCCTGGAACGTGTATCCGCCCGCTTCGCTGAAGTCGCCGTCACGCCAAGCAAAGGCCAGGGTGCGCATGGCCTGACGCTGATAGCCCAACAGCACTTCGCGCAGATGGTTCTGCTGAGGCTCGGCGAGATCACACAGCGAGGCGATGATCTCTGGTGCTCCTTTTATATATGTCCGCTTTTTGTCGCCACGGACGACCGTGGTGGCCATGTATTTCTTTTCTGTGGAGAAGGGAATCTGACTGTCAACGGGCTGTGATGCTCTCTGTTGCTGATAGTCCTTGCCCTGCTGTTGCAGCCACATGAGCAGGGCTCCTTCGGTGGGGTTGCCGATGGGAGCGTTGTTCTCGTCGAGTTCGGCCGTGGTGTTCGCAGCGACAGCTTCGGCAAATCTGGCTTTTGTCGCAGTGGTGGCTTCTTCTGCTTTGACGAGGTGGTCGCCTTCAACAAGCTGGATGTCGTGGACGGTCATACGGTTTTGGGTCAGTGTGCCCGTCTTGTCGGTACAGATCACGGTGACGGCGCCCATCGTCTCAGAGGCGTGCAGCTTGCGCACGAGATTGTTGAACTTCAGCATCCGACGCATGTTCAGTGCTAAGGCCAGCGTCACGGCCATCGGCAAACCTTCGGGTACGGCCATGACAATCAGCGTGACGGCCATCATGAAGTAGTTTAGCACCACTTGCAGCATGGAGAGATAATCGGTGGTGTGCCAAAGACTGTTGGTGAGAATGTCGTGACCAAGGAAGATGACAAAGGCGGCGATGGAGACGCCGGTACCTACCTTGGAGATGAGCTTGGCCAGTTTATCGAGTTGAAGGTTCAGCGGTGTCTTGGTCTGGGTGGCTTCCGTGGCCTCTGTGGCTACCTTTCCGATCTCAGTGCTGTCGCCGACGCGCGTGACAATTGCCGTGCCGCGACCGTTCATCACCATCGTGGAGCGAAGAATCACATTTTTGGGATAAGCCTCGGAGGAATGTTGAGTGTTGAGTGATGAATGTTGAATGATTGCGTCAGCGGAGTGTTGAAGGTTGAGTGATGCCGGACTGGCAGTGTCAGCAGACTGCTGGCTTTGCGCGTCTGTCACCGATTTGGAAGTCAGCGGCTCGCCGGTCAGACTCGACTCGTCGATTTGTAGGTTGACTGCTTCCACAAGGACAGCGTCAGCGGGAACCTCGTCGCCTGTCTCCACAAGGATGATGTCACCCACAACAACGTCGCGGCGAGGAACCTCCATCACCTTTCCGTCACGTCGCACCTTCACGGGTTGATCCTCGTTGATGGCAGTGAGCACGCGGAACTTGCGTGCAGCGTCGCACTCAAAGTAGAAGCCTACTGTCGTGGCGATGAAGATAGCGATGAAGATGCCTAACGTCTCCACAAAGTCATGCTCTACAAAGGCCAGCACCAAAGACACCAGTGCGGCCACAAGAAGAATTTGGATGATGGGATCACGGTATTTGTCGAGATAGAGCTTCCAAAGGGAAGTCTTCTTTGGCGGGGTGAGCACATTGTCGCCATATTGCTGTCGGCTGTCTGCTACTTGCGCGTCGCTGAGCCCTACATGAGGGTCTGTGTTTAGTATCTGTTCGCTTTTCATCGATTTTTGCTGCACTGTGTTTATTGCTTGCAAAGATAGTCAAATTAGCCCTAACAGCCAATATAGTGAAGACTTATTATCTACTTTTCACAAAAAATATTTGGCTATTCGGCTGGAAACTCGTATCTTTGCACCACAAATCTTATCGGCCTCTTTGGCCCGCATAAGTTGGACTTGTAGCTCAGTTGGTTAGAGCAACAGACTCATAATCTGGAGGTCCTAGGTTCAAGCCCTAGCTGGTCCACACTAATAATTAAGGAGTTACAGCAATGTAGCTCCTTTTTGTTGTCTATCTGAAAACAATCTGAAAACAAAATATGGTTCTTCCGAAAAATGGAGTGATAGATAGAAGATTGTAGCAAAAAAG
>OGQX01003586.1_pt1 | contig 10463 bp, 10 predicted proteins | sample 1553291 | NCBI WGS metagenome assembly OGQX01 (sample SAMEA2580030, study PRJEB22360) | human gut metagenome | biome: human gut; feature: human-associated habitat; material: faeces | place: Denmark | collected 2008/2010 | reverse complement strand
ACTTTACGCCCTTCATGATTGCCGTATCACTCGAAATGTCGGATGAACCATAATTTTTTCATCTTAATTGTTTAAAAATTCAGCCTACTCTTATAGCTTTTCGGCATCCGCTCCTTTAACTAGTATGGTCTACCTCCTTAATTGTGTATCTAAGCGTGTAATTTGTTAAAAGTTTTTTCTCCCTGAGCGAATGGCTAACATCCGCTGACAGCGATATATGTGGCAAAGATAGGAAAAATAGTAATAAATTCCAAATTATTTTGCTAAAATCTTTAAAATTTATTATTTTTTCCATAAAATCTGTTTTAAGTTAGTCATATGAGAACATTTTCCCCTAACTACACTTGCTCCAAAAAGTCATGTATGTTATCCAAGCCTGTTTTGATTTCCCTGATAGTCTTTACTGTTTCTTTGACTTCTGGCATGACAACCTCACGAAAATAGTTCTCACTGAGCTTGCCATCAATAGCCAGCTCATTGGCACGGTGCATGACTTGGTTGAAGTTGCCGACGAGCCATGAAAGTTGTTGCTGATACTTGGTGTAGAAGGAAAGGAGCGTCGCCATTGCTTCTATCCTCCCTCTTGTTAGATTGTCGTCGAAGCGGGTGACTGCATCACGGAACAGGGCACTCGTGTTGCCACCGTAGCTCTGTGCTCTCTTCAGGAAGAGACGCAGCTCTTCGTCGTTCAGTCTGACTTTGCAGACGTTGTTTCTGTTGGTGTCTTTCATGGATTTATGATGGTAAAGTTGAAAATTGTTGTAAGTTGGAATTCAAGTTGGGCAGTCTTCGGGTTAATGGACTCATCATCCTTCAAGAGATAATCCGGGAGTTGCGACCAAGATTTCATCCCCAGCTCCGCTGGCAAGTGACTTTTGAAGTGCACAGAGGTGGTAACCGGTGTGTACGTACAAAAGTACAACTTGCTATTCCCAATTGACTGCCGTAGCGGTAGGTTTGTGATATATATGGCATCATGTCTGTTTTAGGTGCTAAATGAGGTATTTCCCGTAGTAGTTGAGCGATCGTAATTAGTTGCAGACTCAGTATTTTACTGGCTCAGACTATGCGATTGATTACTTTTATCACGTGATAACCGTGATAAGTATGATTACTTTTATCACGTGATAACCGTGATAAGTATGATTACCTTTATCACGTGATAACCGTGATAAGTATGATTACCTTTATCACGTGATAACCGTGATAAGTATGATTACCTTTATCAATTGACCCAGATAAACTCTAACTCAAAGATGGGGAAAGATAGATTAGATAGATCGGATAGAATCTATCCGCGGATTGCTCTGATAGATCAGATAGAATCTATCCGCAGATTGCACTGATAGATCAGATAGAATCTATCCGCGGATTGTACTGATAGATCAGATAGAATCTATCTGCGGATTGCTCTGATAAATCAGATTGATTTAATCCTTCCCAAAACTTTTGCGGGTTCTTGAACATAAAGCAATATGTTTGCCCAAGTGAGCTGCTTGCCCGAGTAAGATATTTGCGTGAGTAATATACTTGCTCGGCCAACATACCGACATTACGTCATTCATCGCCAATTCGTCAGGACATCAATGGTTTCGGTTTCCGTTTGATTTCCGCCTGCAGGGTTTTGAGATGCCTTTCGGCCTTGCGTTCGTCAATGTTAGCCGCGGCATCGTCCGGATAGTGGGTGTCGCTGTATCCTCCGTCGGTAATCCACTTCATCAGTTCATCCTGGAAGAAATAGAGCTTGTTGCCACGCTTGTGGAAGGGTATCTTCCGCTTCGAGGTCATGTCGTAGATGGTCGACGGACTCTTGCCGAGCAGCTTGCTGGCCTCCGTCATACCGATGGGCGTGTGCATGGCTGCGCCGGACCCACTGCTGGCGATGGTTGACAGCAGGGCGATGATGGTGTCGCACTTCTCATGGAGGGATGCCAGTGCCACCGGCATCCCGTCAAAGGTAAATGTTCTCATGTTAGTAGTTGATTGTGAGGTTGACGTACGGTTTTCCATAGTATCAAAATGTTAGTCTGTTAGAATGATAGTTTTCTATTCTGTGAGAATGTGAGAATGAGATAATGTGAGTCTCATTTCAATGAGATCTTGTTCGTCGCATCCCGTTTGAGCGAGCTGACCACATCCGTATAGACCTGCGTGGTTGTCACGTCGCTGTGGGTGAGCAGCTTCGAGATGGTGTAGATGTCCGTGCCTGCCGCCAGCTGCAGCGTGGCAAAGGTGTGGCGGAAGCAGTGGAAGGTGATGTGCTTCGTGATACCGGCCGCCTTGAGCCACTTCTTCAGGTGATAGGCCACAATGCCCGTGGTGAAGTCTTTGAACACCTGACCGTCTTTCCGCTCTCCGCACAGCTCTACGGCCTCGTCGCTGACAGGCAGGAAACTCTCCTTATGCGTCTTCTTCGTGCGGAAATGGAGCATCCATCCGCCATCGGCTGACGGCTCGATGTTGTCCCACTTCAGTCGGATGATGTCGCTGACACGTAGTCCCGTGAGCACAGAGAACAATGCTGCGCGTCTTAGCACTTCACTCTTGCAGAGAGTAGCCGATAGATGTTTCACCTCGTCGAGGGTCAGAAACTCCCTCGGCGTGCTGTCGTCCTCAGCCTTCTCCAACTTTGTGGCGATATTCTCCTTGAGCTTGCCGTCATCGAAAGCAATCCTCAGCACCGCCTTCAACTTACACAGACAGTTGTTGGCCGACGAAGCCATCATCAGTTTGCCGTTGCGGGCACACTTCTCCGACATGAGGTAGCCGAGAAACTTCTGACAGTAGTCCACGGTGATGTCGTCGAAGCAGCAGCTGCCGCCGCAATAGTCCTTGAAGTGACCGAAGGCCGTATGCCAGTTGTGGCCGTACTCATTCTCCTGCATCTGCTTCTCGAAATAGTCGAGGAAGCTCTCTCGACCCTTAGCCCGGTCGAGAAAACCGAACTGCTCGTTGATTACCGATTCCGTGCGGCGACACTTGATGAGTTCCGCCTTCTTCATCATCGAGCGGTTATACTCCTGCTGGAACCGCTCCGAAGGGTTGGCATAGATGTATATGCCAAGATACTCGCGCCGTGTCATCCGCCCCGTCCGGGGGTGACGGATGGCAGGGTAGAAGTCAAGGTAAAGCGATACCTTGTCCTTTGCCAGCTTACGCTGACGCACTGTTACTTTGGTACAAAGATTTGTCATGTTATTTTTCTTTTTGATGTTTCAATTTAATGGTCCAAATAATGCTTGCGTCTTGCCGCAGTCTTCATGCGGTTAGGCAAATAGATGGTACAAAGTTACGGCTGATTGCTTCTGGCTACAACTCCTTACGAGTATTTCACCTTGGAGATGACCGATTTTGCTTGTTTTACCTGCTTATTTGCCGTTTTTTCTTTACAAGTACACACGGATTTGGCCAATAGCACATACCTGGTTTTGGCGGCTCACGATGCTCCATTGCGTTTCCCCTTGGTCGAACAGCTCTTGTCCTCAGCCTTTCTTCGCTCCGCCTCCCAGTCCTCCTTCAAGTAATAGAGCCGGTTGCCGTTGGCCTTCTTCGTCCGCACGTTGTGGGTATTGGCGAACCTTCTGACCTGCGTCTTGCCCAGTCCATAGATGCGCATCAGTTCACCGCAGGTGTACCAATGCTAACCCAGTGTCTTGCCCAACCGCTCACGCTCCTCGGCAATAGCCTTGTCGATTGCATCCTTGGGATAGCAGGTGGTGCCAAAGGCATGAACGGCAGAAATCTGATACCGCATTCGAAGCGTGTAGAGACGGCCATAGCTGTAGTCGAACTTGGCGCATACCTCCGCCATCGTATAATGTGTGTCGTGGGTTACACCGACGGGAGCGCGGTCCTTGGCAGTCCTCTTCGTCGCTTGTTGTTTGTCTGTCTTGCCACCATCATTTTCTTTTCCCTTGGCAGTGACATGCTGCTTGCCGTTAGAGAATATCTACCTCGACAGTTCCACTCCGATAGCCGCCTCTATCATGTTGAAAATCTCCTTTCTTGCGACGACCGTCACACGTTCCGAGAACTTGACAGGATGCAACTTGCCAAGGCTGACTATCGTATAATAGGTCCTCATGTTGATGCCGAGCAGCTCAGCGACCTGCTTGGGGCGATAGAACTCCTGATGAATCACCGGAGCACTGGATATTTTCCGTGGGTGAGAGTTGAGAAAAACTCGAACATACTTGTATGCTATTTGGAACAAAAGTATTATCTTTGTGCACGTACAACAATAAATCCCTAAGGCAATGAGTAGCTTAAGTTCCTCCGATGCATTGAAAGCCCTTGCAGGCTTTGTTCTTCCAGAAAGTGTTTTGGATTACTTTGAAGTAGTCAACGTAAAAGAAACAACAGTCTTGATAGATCCCGATGCCAAAGATCGGAAGGGTTTGTATGGCAAGGAACTTGAAATTTATCTTGATGAGCTTGACAACCAGATGTCGGACATGAGCGGGGCGACATGTAATGGCTTTCAGAGGATCGTAAGATACTTGACTTCCCGAAACGATATTGCATATACGACGTCGCCGGTGGCTCATGCCTGATGGTAGCAGCCGAATAGTCAATTTGGAGGACAAGTTTCAACTTGCTCATCCTGGAACGCGATACGCCAAGGATTTCGCGTTTTTTAAAGATGGCGTTTAGACAATGAGACGGTTACAGTATCATCCGTAGTGTGGACTTACGGATTGAATGTCAATACGCTACAGCGCAACTACAAGGAAGTGCTAAGCGGCTACAAATCATGGGACCAAAAGAAGCATGCGGAAGATTATGTGCTGAATGCGGCAAACATAAGCCCCCGTTTGGGTATTGATTAGACAAGCATAAATGGCGACGTATGGACCATTGTCCATAACAAGGATGCACATGGAAGGAAAAGATCTGTAGTAGCCATGATAAAGGGAACTAAGGCCGAGAGTGTAGCTAAGGCCCTCAACGAGATTCCGTTGGTCGACAGGAAGAAAGTTACAAGCATCACGATGGATTTGTCCGAAAGCATGCGTGCAATCGCCAGTCTTTGTTTTCCCAACGCCAGAGTGACACGTGACTGCTTTCATGTAATGAAGCGAGGAGGAGAGGCCATAAATGAGCTTCGAATGCGCTTCAAGCGGGATGCCGTAAAGAAGAAGGCCAACAAGGAGAAGGTCGAATATAACAAGCGTCAGGAAAAGCTTAGGAAAAAAGGAAGAAATATGCGGAGAGAATGCGAAAGACACATGGCGGGAAATGGCACAAAACCAATCGTGGACGGAAGCCTGAGAAAGAGAAAGGGTTCAAGCCTGAGAAACTGTCCAATAAGGAGACTCTTGTAGATGCTTTAACCAAGTGCCGTATCCAACTCCAAAAGAGCAGGGAGAAGTGGACAGAACATCAGGAAGAAAGGGCAAAGATCCTTTTTGGGAAATACCCCAAACTTGAGGAGGCCTATCTTGCAATTAACAAACTGAGATACATCTTCAAAAATAAAAAAAACTCGATAAGGTGACCGCAAAAGAAAGACTGGAAGAATGGTACAAAGATGTCAATGCGTGCACCTTGCGTGAAGTGAAATCAGTTCGTGATACGATCAAATATTATGAAGATGAAATCCTCAACTACTTCATCAAGAGGGAAACCAACGCTTCAGCAGAGTCATTAAACTCAAAAATAAAGATCTTTAGAGCTGACCTGACCTGAAAGGAGTCAACGATGTTTCTTTCTTCATGATCCATGTGTTCACGGTACTAGGATAGAGACCAGTTCTCACCCACGGAAAATATCCAGTGCGCCCATTTATGACGGTTTCCTGCACGAAATCGGGCAAATGGGGAGAAGTCCGCAGGCTTCTCTCCATTTGCTTGCTTGTATATTAACAAGTTAACTTGCAGGTAGCATAATCGGGTTATTATCGTCTCGCTCCAAAATGACCACCTCTTGAAATATTATCTAAGGAATCATTTATTTTACTTGAGTCTCTCCCCCACGAACGTCTACCTCCAAATACAATACTTACTGAACCACCATTTGAATTGCCACGAGAAGAACCTCCACGATCTCCACCAAAGTGTCCTCCCTCACCAAAGTGACCTCCCTCACCAAAGTGTCTTCCTCCACCAAAGTGTCCACCAAAATCCTTATTCGTAGTTTCAGTATTTTCAGTATTGAACAAAAAGGCTATGCTGTCGGGAATAACACCCTCCTTTATTGTCCAAATCTTTAGAAGTTTATAATCTATATTATCCATAAGAGTTGCACTCTCATGCACTCTATTAACTTCGTCATATTCCAAATGTCCATGCGGCATGCCCGATGGTCTCATAATGGGGAAATTCGTTCTAAAAGAGCATGCATCTAGTTTCTTATCTAATGATGTGTTGTGATATGACATAACAAAAGTTGTATCCTTAAAATTTCTTTTGACCTCATCGTACTTTCTATTATACATGAAGTTAAAGCTGACCAAGGGTGAGGCAATGGTTGGTTGTCTTTGTTTATTTGAATAAAAATATATGACATACTTGTGACTCCAGTCTTTCACATAATCTAATATATCTATGTATATCGGATCTTTATAGTAAGTGAGATTATAGTGAAAAGAATATGGGGAATTATCTCTGAGATTTTGAAAAGTACAATATATTGGTGCAACAGTTTTTGACTTAGTAGAGTTAATGTCACCCAAATGATCAACAAAACCATTGTATCCACTAAAACTCTCAATAGAAGTTGTTCTATTTCCACCAACCAGCAACAGCTTAAACTCACAAGAATTTAAAAAACTCTCCTCTTCACTTGTAAAAATAGAGCTTTTATGTTTGAATAATTTATCGCAACATTTAGTTATTAATTCTTTTGAATATTCCGCTTGCTCATTTGTCTCAATTGACAACAAACCAAATCTTCCATATGATACACTATTTATGTATACCGTAGAATCAATATCACCTGCCGCAGCATCTACATAAGGTAATGACTCAGGTTCCATTGTTACTGTAAATAGCTCTTGAGCAAACCTCACATATAAGCCAGTTGATTTTGAAATCTTATGTTCACTTGAATTGAAGTCCTCATGCTTACCCCAAAATAAGAAATTTGTATCGTAATTATTACCTATTGCCACCTTAAGTTCATCGTATGATGTAAATTGTTCAACAGAGTAATAATAATCATGACTTTGTTCTAAACTACATTGTGATAATTGAGATTTTACATACTGATTAAATTGGGAATAAGAAGGGGTTGTAACCAACAGGGGAGTTGAATTTGGTTCATTCGTAAGAAGTGTTATTGCCTTCTTTTTTCCTGCTACGGGTTTAAACGTATTGTTAAGCAATGAAGATTTGAAAATAGCATTTCCTACCCATATTTTAGATAGGTATTCTGGAAGAATAACAAATTTCTCAGTAGAAATATCTTTGTTGCCTAAATCACTATTCGATGTAGCCCTAGTCATATTGATATTTGAAAATACAGAGACATCTTTATTTACTATATTTCCAGTAGTTCTGTGGGCCTGAATGTTAATATCGTTGCACGGTATTTTATCTAAGGAGAGAAGCGAATTCTCTTGTAAATTTTGCTCTGTAATAATATTATCACACCCACTAAAAGATACGCTCAACCCAATAAGAATCAAGAAATTAATTATGTTTTTTGTCATAATAATAAATTTTAGTTGGATTTTCGCCTATTATTTCATAACTCTCAGAATCGCATAGTTTGGCAGTTGTCGTATACTCCTCTGTACGCGTTAGAGTGAAACTAAAAAGGGCTTCGTGTGGCCCACGGGGCCATATGAAGCCCGGCGTTGTACTCTCCGCCTTCAATATTATGGGGATTTTGCCTTGTTTTGATAGGTTATATAGTTAGCAGACGATATTGATTTGTTGAAGTTCTGTCTTAATTGACTGCTAGAAACATAGAAATTGAGACGAAATTAGTCTCGCTCGCTCTTTGAAATGATGATTATTGTCACTTTAGGGCATAGTAATGGCTGTCCGCCACTTTTTATAAAGCGACAGACGTAGCCATTTCACTATGATACCTTGTTCGGACTGCTGCCGTTATGGAGTGTTGGCGGTGCCCTTGAAGGATTTATGGCTGCGATAGTAACCGTCTGGCATCCGCAGTCTGGGCACATTCCGACTTTCCATCCGTGCTCGGAGCAAATCTGTAACCAAGGCTTTTTGCTTCTGATTCTCGGAACAGGGGTGCCTCCCATCTGCGACTGCACTTCCCTGAGCTTGTCACGGCAAGAGGGAGACAGTATCCCATAATGCCTTATGCGGAAGAATCCTTGCGGGAGAATGTGTTGCGCCAGCAGCATAAGGAAGTCAACGGCCTTGACGGTTTTACTCTTATGCATTCCCCCATGCCTGTAATCCTTGTAGTCGAAAGTCACCTTTCCGTCATCTGTAACATTGATGATCCTGGAGTTGGTTATGGCGGCACGGAAGGCATATCTGGCGATATACTCTACAACCTGGTTAACTCCCTTGGCTGGCGGGCGACTGTACACGACCCATGCTTTTTGAAACGCCTTTTTCCGGATGTCCTCAGGAATAAACCTGCCTTCCTTCTTCAAGGCGGAGGAGAGCATACTGACGAACCTTGCCCGGAACACATTGCTGAGAGCCTGCACGGGAAAGAGAAAGTCACTCTTGCCGCTGCACGAGTCAAGGCTGTGCCACCGTCCCTTCTTATATATGCCTCCACCCGGAACTATACAGTGCAGGTGCGGATGGTACGACAGTGCCGAGCCCCAAGTATGGAGCAGTGCCGTCATGCCTCCTGTAAGGTTTTTGTTGCCGAAGAAGGACTTCAATGTGGACCAAGCCGCCTTGAACATGCAACTGTAAAACACGGCCTGGTTGTGCATGGCGACAGTGTTGAGACAGGCCGGAACAGTAAAGACCACATGAAAATATTTCATCCCGGGTATGATCTCCTCTTTCCTGTCCTCAGTCCATTGCAGTCGCTCCTTGTTTTGACATTTTGGACAGTGACGGTCACGGCAGCTGTTGTAACTGATAAACAGCTGCCCGCATTCCGAACAGAGGTCAACATGCCCTCCGAGTGCGGCGGTGCGACATTGTGCCATGTGCGAAAAGGCACGGCGCACTACCGCAGGAGGGTTATGCTCGGCACTGTAGTCCGCTCCCCAGCGGCGTATGATATAGCCGATGTCACGTTTCTGTATCATTACTTTGGCGGGAACATGTCATCAACTAAAAGCACGCTGCCCTTCGGCTCTATCTTCACCACATGGAGGTATATCTCCGTTGTTGACAGATGCTTGTGCCCCATACGTTCCTTCACTCTCATGATGCTCTCCCCATGCTCAAGAAGATGGCACGCGTAGCTATGGCGTAATGCGTGAGTCGTCAAGGATGTGTCAAGACCGGCTGCAGCAAGCGAGGTACGAAAGACCTTCCGGATGTAATCATCCTTGATCTTGTTACCGGAACCGTATGACTTGAACACGTAGTCACGGCTCGGATAACGCTTGCGATAGTAGCGCAGCACCTTGATCATCTGCTTTGAGATTGGAACATAGCGGTCTTTCCGGCCCTTGCCATGAATGAGTACCATTCCCCTGTTCATGTCTATGTCCGTCCATTTCAGATCTCTGGCCTCACCGGCCCGAAGACCAAGATCGTAAATGGTGCCAAGAAGAGCCTTGGCATAGACATCGCTGCAACGGAGCAGTTGCTTGACTGATTCCTCTGACAGTACCCGAGGAAGCTTCTTGCTCTTGCGGACCTTCGGTATGACAAGACCGCCGGGCTCTGGATGCCCTAAGAAACGGTAATAGGCCTTCAGACCGAACACCGTGTGCTTGAAATAGGAAATGCCAGGTTGAGGGCGACGGTTCAAAAGGACGCCGAGATAATAATCGATGTCTGCCTGGACACACTCCTCGGGGAGCTTGCCAAGATAAGACACAAACGCGGCTACCTTGTGGCAATAATCCTTGATTGATCCCGCTGCATACTGCTCAAGTTGCAGCTTACTCTCGAAAAGTCGGGCACGTTCTGCAAAGGCTGGAACTTTCTGGACTGCCCTGACTAAAATAGTGTTTTTCATAGTGTATAGAAATTAATGGCGGCATTTGTACGCCGCTGTTGTTTCTGTACACTAAATTAAAAAAGAAAATTGAGAACTTAACGATGCAAGACGGTAGAATGGCTTTAGCTATTTCGCCGTGCGAAATTTAGTACAACAGGAGAAACATCATATGAGTTCAAAGGATGGGGAAATGCTACAAATAATTTTAATGGTGGTGGTGTTCGGAATTATCAAAACGATGTTGAAACAATGGTAAGAGAATCTAAACCACGTAAACGATAAATTCCAAAAATAGAAAGTGGATGCATTAAATTAAAAGCATCCACTTTTTATAATAGCCTCAAATCCGCAACTACGCGCCTAATATGATACAGAAGCGAAAATAATCTGCATCGTTAGTAAAA